>JADMIO011222166.1_pt1 | contig 41308 bp, 27 predicted proteins | sample 8958161 | NCBI WGS metagenome assembly JADMIO01 (sample SAMN16585339, study PRJNA669376) | soil metagenome | isolation source: Crop rotation soil | place: USA: Cullars Rotation, Alabama | collected 2011 | reverse complement strand
CCGGATAGGAAGCAAATAAATGAGAAATATGCCTGTGCCCAATTTCCCTTTCCTTGTAATCATATAACCATTCCTGCAATTGACCAAATTTTCCAACCTGATGCGGAGGGAGTTGTTGAATGGTTTGTTCCAATCTCGCAATAAAAGCCTTATCACCATTCAATGCCTTTGTTGCCTCAATGCAGTGGCGGAATAAATTACGTAATAACTGATTGTCCATGGATGAACCCATAGTAATTGAACCGATCTTCCCATCCTCTGTGGTAAAAGTATTCTCCGGACTTGTTGATGGGTTTGTAACCAGGTAGCCGCTTGCAGTATCCTTCACAAGGTAATCAAGGAAAAAATCGGCAGCACCTTTTAGCAAAGGATAGATCCTTGCCAGGTATTTTTTATCTGGACTATATTCATAATGTTCATACAATTGTTGCATCAGCCATGCGCCTCCCATAGGCCAGATGGATGCTTCCCTGTTCCTGTCTGTTGGCGCAGTATTAAACCAAACATCTGTGCCATGATGTGCCACCCAACCTTTACAATTATATAATTCCTTTGCCGTGCGTGTACCAGCCTGGGTCAGTTGCTCTGTAAACAACAGGAGTGAGTTATTCAAACGGGCAAGATTTGTATTCTCCACCGGCCAGTAACATTCCTGGATATTAATATTCAATGTCCACCGACCCTGCCAGCGCCCTTCCATATTATTAAGCCAGACATTGTGGTTATTGAATGCAAGGGTGCCTTCCCGCGCATCAGCCAATAAAAGATAACGGCCATATTGAAAATACTGCGCTATATACAAAGGGTCTTCCCCGCCGGCCCGCAGTTTTTCCATACGCTCTGATGTGTTCAGCCCACCTGCCTCATTGGTACCCAAATCAATTTTGCAACTGCTGAACAAGGGCATATAGTCAGCCAGATGGTGTTTTTTTAATTCCTCATAATTAAAGGCACCCGCTTTAGTTATATAGGTATCGCAACGGTTTTTTTCATTGGCAGATACATCATTCCAGCTCTTCCAGTTAGTAGCCCCGGCCAATATAAAAACAATGGAATTTGCTTTTTCAACCTGTATCACATTATCTGCATTCCCTTCTATTTTGGGATAACTGAGCTTGCCACCTGTTGTTACGAGTTTTAATCTTGCCTGCCAACGCATCTGTGATGGAACAACTGCATTTTTGTAATTGCCGGTTGACAGTTCCGTTGACCGGCCCTGCATAACAATATCTCCATTCCTTATTTCGCTTTGAGCCGAAGGCAGAAGGCTGCTGAGCCAGGTTTTTAAATTGATACTGCCGGGCTTACTGGCAGTAATACGCATAACGACCACCTGGTCCGGATAACTGGCAAACACCTCTCGTTTATAGTTTACATTGCCGATTGAATAAGTTACAGTTACCAGGGCGCTATCCATGCTCAGCTTACGCTTGTAATTCCTAACATTTTTCTCATCCTGACCATTGAATGAGATATTCAATATTCCCATCGGCTGATAATGCTGTACATTGGCAGGCGTGCTGTTTAGCTTCATTGCCTCCTGGTAGGCATTCTCATAATCTTTTGCAAATACATACTTCCTTACATTATTTACTATTTGAGGCCCATTGGGATTATTGGGGTTATATGGACCGCCAGCCCACAAGGTTTCATCATTAAATACAATATCTTCCTGGCTTATCTTCCCGCCGATCATAGCAGCAAATCTTCCGGTTGCTATTGGCAATCCTTCCCAATATTTTGCAGCCGGCTTTTCATACCACCAGCACATTTCCTGTGATTTTCTATTTCCCGGCTGCGAAAAAGAATTCAGGAACGGAATAATGAAGAGAAAGGAAAAAAGATATCTCATGGCCTCGGCGTTTCAGGTTTTAAACAATGCGCATGGTCATACCACCATCTATAACAAGGTTCTCTCCGGTAATGAAATCGTTCTTAATAAGCATGCAGATAGCATCTGCCACATCTACGGGATTACCCTCACGATGCAGGGGAATACGGTTGTCGATATTATTCTTTACCTGTTCAGGTGTGAGGTAATCCTGGAACCGGGTACGTATTACACCAGGGGAAACACAATTCACTTTAATATTATCATCTCCCAGTTCAAAAGCCAGCGCCCTTGTAAACTGGGGCAGAGCACCTTTCACTACTGCATAAGCCAACGCGTTTTTTACACCCCGAATACCTGCAGCGGAAGAAATTAGAATAATTGAGCCGCCTCCATTTTTCTTCATGGAAGGGACGGCCGCTTTGCACAAATGAAAAGCAGCATGCACATGGATATCAAAAGCATTGTACCAAACATAATTAGGTACGCTCAATAGATTCCCTGGTGCTGCTGACCCTGCGGAGTGCACCAGTATATCAATGCTTCCCAGCAATTCTATTGTTTTATTTACTACACGTGTGCATTCATCGGGTTTGGTTAGATCTGCGGTTAGCGTAATGCACTTCCCACCCATTGCGTTGATCTCCTTTTCTATTGATGAGTCAGCATTCCTTGCCACAATGCATAGCTTTACTCCTTCGGCTGCCAGCTTAAGTGCTGTCTGCTTACCAATTCCGTGGGTTCCACCTGTAATCAGGGCTACCTTATTATTAATTTCCATATATTCTGTTTACATTTTTTATGGTGATTATGACTGAAAAATGCCAGAATCACCTTCTTTCAAAGATGCCCCTATTTTAATAAAAAATCTATGCAAAGCTTTGCGCAAAAATGTACTTTTATGCTTTCCATTATAGCGGGTGCCTGAGTATGAGTTATCATCAATATACTTTGAAGGATATTGCCAAAGAGTTAAACACTTCCATATCTACGGTGTCGCGAGCTTTAAATGACCATGAGCGTATCAGCGAAGAAATGAGGCAAAAAGTGAAAGCCCTGGCTAAACAGGTAAACTACCATCCCAATCCCAACGCAATAAGTTTATTACATAGCAGGACCTATACCATCGGGGTGATCGTGCCCGAAATAGCGCATAGTTTCTACTCCATTGTAATGGAAGGGATTGAAGACGCAGCCCAGGAAGCAGGATACAATGTGCTTTTTTGTATGTCCAAGGAGTCGGCAGAACGGGAGAAAAACGTGCTGGATATGCTTATACGTAACAGGGTAGATGGTTTGCTTATTGCAATTTCCAAAGAAACCGCAGCGCATGATCATCTTGAATCCCTGTTCAACCGGGAGATTCCCATTGTTTTTTTCGACAGGCATTGTCCGGATATTCCAGCCTCCAAGGTTTTGGTAGATGATTATCATGGAGCTTATAAAGCGGTAGAGCATCTGGTTGAAATTGGCTGTAAAAGGATCGCCCATATTGCAGGGCCTCAAAACCTTTCAAACAGTATAGAACGGCTCAATGGTTATATTGATGCACTGCAGGCATTTCATCTTGAAGTAACAAAAGGACTGATTGTGACATGCGATCTATCGCAATCAAGTGTACGGGCCTGTACACAACAATTGATTGACAAGGAAGAAAGACCAGATGCAATCTTTGCATATAATAGTTTTATAGCGTTTGAGAGTATGCTTTTTGTAAAACAGAGAGGATTGCAGATACCGGATGATATAGCTTTTGTAGGATTCGCCAATGAACCAGCCATCTCCTATATAGAACCTTCTTTGACTACCATTGCACAACCTGCTTACCAGATAGGCCGCGAAGCGGTTAAACTGTTTTGCAACCAGATACAAAACAGTTCAGGTCGTTTTGAAGCGGAAACGCTACGACTGGATGCTGAGCTGGTGATTAAAGGATCAACTCAAAGGACCGAACCAGGGCACAAATCCAATTAATTTGTGTATCCTATTTTCCTAACAGCTAAGGAAAGGGAGATAAAAAAGAAACCCAGCGTGAGTAAGTCAATGGCAAAGAGAACTAGTATAGCATCTGCACTAACCTTGGGTCCAAAATAAATATACAATCCTGCTAAAACAGTAATAGTTCCGCTTGCAATAAGCCATAGCTTTCTATGAACTTCCCTTGGAAGATGAAATGCCACTACTACCTGTACTATTCCACTAATGATCAGGTTTACCGAAACAAAAAATCCAAGGATTACAATACTTATTTCCGGATACCTGACAGTTAAAAGACTTATAACAATGCTCATTAATTCAAAACACAGCAGAAAATCCCAAAAAGGTTCCTTTCCCTTTGCCTGCCATACAACTATGGCCAGAGAAACTCCTTTGATAAACATGTACAACGCCCGTAACCATAAAAAGGATTCAAGACTAATATCAGGGAATAGGAAAATCGTTGTGCCAAACGCCAGAGAGGCTATACCAGCTATCAAAAGCTGAACCCAGACCTGTGTATTGTATTTTTTAGTTTCATTCATTCTTTGGAGCAGGTGCAAATATAGTTGGGTTTTCTATTTTACATTTCAGGATACCTGCCTTCTACCCTTATCCTCTAATTACAATACAGAATATTTAAGCCCTGCCAAAAATGAAGTTGTTCTATAAACTGAAGAGTCCCGGGACCGGGACTCCGTAGCACGAGATTCTTGATTGCTTATGTGAATTGCTAGTATGAATTCTCGTGGTTATTTACAACTGCTTAGTCTAAAAACAATACTAATCCTATCCGCCAACCTGATCCTGATCTGGATCTCCCCGGAGAACCGGGGAAATCAAATCAGTCAAAATAACCCAGATGCCTTGCTAAAGCTTTATTTGCACAATTGGACTATAATTGAATTTTCCATTTGACCCACTGCCAAAGATTGCCACTCGCAAATAATAAGTACCCTTGGGCAAATGCATATTGGCAAAACTGAATGAATACGTTTGCCCACCTGGCGTTGTACCAGCTGATGGTGTATAAGGTGTTCCTAATATGGCATTGGTCACCGTATACTGCCACCTGTTCTGATAATAATTTCCTGGTCCATTGGAACAGATATTCGCATCAACGCGATTGAAATTATTAATAAGGATCAACAGATTGTTACTATTACTCAGGTTATTAGTAACAGTTGCTACTGTAGATTTTGTAACGGTAAATGTTACAGTACTATCCGTAACCGTTGGCTTCGAAATATAAAAGAAAGGTGCCACCTTGAATGTAACATTGGTTGTTTGCCTGGAATTTACCGTGATCTTGGCCGTATCATTTGCCAACCATTGCCAGGGTCCACTTTGTCCAACAGGAAAAACCTTGTATTTTTCAGCAAATACCGTAGAATTGGTAAATGTTCCATCCTGATTTATAGCCAGATCATAATTGGCAGGTGCCGGATATTTGGAAGGATTATCTACCCACATTCTCACCACACTGTTGCCATTCCCGTTGTTTCCATTTTCACTTAACTCCAGCGGTCCGTTGGTTTGAGCATCAACCAATGCTCCCGTTATAATGCCATCTGGCATATCATAGTTATCTTTTTTGCAACTCGCCAAAAGAAGCGTTCCGCAAAAAACTAAATATATCAATTGTATCTTTTTCATTTTCCTTCTTTTAAAGTTTAATAACCCGGATTATGACCGCCATTTACCTGTGCAGCAATAGCAGGATTTGTACTGATATTGTTGATCGGTATATCGAAATAATAATTCCTGTTCTGATAAGTTTTTGTATTGGATGGCACTTTGATAAACACATAATCATTGGTATCAACATCCCAGTAAATCCGTAAACCATATTGTTGCCTGTTTACGAAATCTACCGTAAGTGTTCTCCACCTAACATAATCCCAATAAGTCTTGTTCTCAAATGCAAATTCAACCATGCGTTCGGCACGTATCTGATCTCTGGTAATAGTTAGATACGGTGGCATCCCCGCACGTGTGCGGATCCTGTTCACCGCATCCAGTGCTTCCGAAGCAGGATTCCCTAATTCAAAAGATGCTTCTGCATATATCATCAATACTTCACCAAAGCGCAGATCTACCCACGCTGTCCGGGAAGTCCAGTCCTTCAGCAACCCAATATCAATAACAGGATCTGTCCATTTCTTCAGCCAGAATGCATTGTCCGTACCCAGGTCAGTTGGACTACCGCCTGAATTACCACTCCCCCATACATTAGGAGCCGCAGGTGTGGCACTGGTAGAAGCTGAAAAGGTTTTTGTAGATGTATTGAAAAACTGCGCATAATTGCTGGCGTTGTATATTGTTCCACCCTGGATCACACCTCGCTGGCTGGTAACCCAGCCACCCTGTAAAGCTTTAACGGGATCTGCAGAATTCCGGAATGAAGTACCTGGCGCTATAATTGTTGCTGCAAATCGCGGGTCCTTATTTGCAAATGGTGCTGACATGCCCGGATAATGCAGCTGTACATTCATATTGTTTGCCGTCGTATATCCCTGATCTGCGCCCAGCGCACCTGATGATCCATCTTTCATTTGAAACTTCTCTACCATATCTAATGATGGCATCAACCTGTTACCATAACCTGTGGACGACTGAATAGCATGCGCCAGCACCATCAGGTCCTGGGAATGAGTAAAGGTGGCTGTGGGCCAATCATATCCTTTATAGAAAATACCTTCTGAATTAGAAGTACCTACAGCTGCATCATAAAACAGATACTGGAAATTCTGAACCAGATCAGTGGGATATTTATTGTAGAGACTGAACTTATTGGATGTAACTATCTGTTTTGCGGCATTATAGGCAGCCGTCAAATAAGCTGTTGCCTTTGCAGTAGACACTCCATTGATACCACCTGTAGTGGACAGGTTATTTGTATTATCAAATTTGCCGATTGACCCAGCGTGCAACATAGCTCTTGCCTCCAGCGCCAAAGCTGCCCACTTTGTAGCATGGCCATAATTGGCATTTGGCATTGTCTCATCCATTAATGATATGGCAGATTCCAGGTCAGCCTTGATCTGATCCCATACTTCTTCTTCCTTATTCCTGGGAGTTGGCACGGGTTTTTCCTGAATGGTAAGAATAATTGGAACGCCTCCATAGTATTTTACCAATCCAAAGTATTGATACGCACGAACAAATTTGGCTTCTCCTAACCAGTAGTTCTTTTGAGCATCGGAAAATCCTGCGGCCTTCGGAACCTCTGCAATAAAATTATTAGTAGTGCGGATCCCCCGGTATAGCTGCGCAAACAAATCTTTCAACTGCCCTTCTGAACTTCGGTTGTCAAAGGCTTCATCAGTCCAATTAGCTGTGTAGGAATTTCCATCCCCGGGGAATTGGCCAAACTGTCCGTTACAAAAAGCAAAATCTTCCAGGGGCATGTTTGCATACAACGTTGCCAGGAAAGCGTTTACGGTAGATACCGAACTGAATACCTGATCTGGTGTAATTGCATTTGTGCCGGGTATACTCAGTGTATCTTTCCTGCATGAGCAAATACCTGCAAGGAAAACCGCGATGCATATATTTTTAAACTTTTTCATCTTTAATATTTTTTAGAAAGTAACACGAATACCAAAATTGAAATTTGCAGTGATCGGATAATTATAACCATAGAGGTTCTGGTTGCTGAATTCCGGATCGAAGTTTTTCAATCCTGTTTTTGTCCAGGTCAGCAGGTTATATCCTGTTAGCACAACGCCCACATTGGATAAATTCAATCTTGTATACCATGCTTTGGGCAAACTATAGTTGATCTGCATTTGTTTCAGGCGTATGTAAGTAGCATCGTAAACATTCTCTGTATTACCATTGATAACATACTGACTGGTACCTGCACCACTATTGATAGTCTGGAAACCAATTCCCATGTAATTGGTCCTTTGGCCCATGGCTGGATATTTACCTGGTACCCATGCACTGGTTGGATCAAACACATTTGCCAGATGCCATCTGTCAAGATACATGGAGAGCGGGTCAGCATTATTGAAGAAAGGCCTTCCCATCTGATCCTGATAGGAAATATGATAGGCTGTAGCTCCCTGTAACAACAAGGATACTGACAGTCCTTTCCAGGTAATATCAAAGGAGGTTCCGAAGTATACCAGTGGGCGGTTACCACCAATTGCTATCACTTTCTGGTCATAACCGTTGATAACATTATCGCCATTCAGATCTTTATACTTGTAATCACCAGGTAAAACTGTTCTGTTGCCTGTTCCATCCTGTATAGGTGCAGACCATATTTCATCGAAATTCTGAAACTGTCCTGTTACAGTATATCCCCAAATCTGATCAACAAAACGATTGGTATATTTATTACGATAAACATCATAAGGACCAGTAGGTGTAGTTTCTTCCCAATGCAACAACTTGGTTCTGCTATATCCTGCATTAGCAGAAATATGAATTCTTGTTTGTCCCCAATTGCTTGTGTGACCAAATTGTACTTCCCATCCTGCGGTCTGGTCTGAGTTAATGTTTTGCGCAGGAATATTCGCACCGAATGTTGTGGGAACAGCCACTAATGGAGTTCCCAATAATCCATCCCTGGTTCTTTTGAAATAATCGCCTTCAAAAGTCAGCTTGCCACCCCAGAATGAAGCTTCAACACCAATATCAAGTTGTTTTGATGTATACCATGAAAGATCAGCTGCTGCCACACTTGTCCAGTTCACCCCTTTAGTAATTCCACCATTACCGAAAACGGTACCAATATTGGAATTACCATTGGCAAATATGCTGCCTGTTGCAGGATAAGAATAGCCGGTTTGCCATAATGGAAAACTGGTAGAACCAGACGCTGGCGCATCATCACCAGTTAACCCATAAGACCCGCGTATTTTCAAATTGTCTACCCATTCTACATTGTCTTTAAAGAAGTCCTCTTCAGAAATTCTCCATGCAGCCGAACCATACGGGAAAAATCCCCATTGATTTCCGGGTCCGAAAAGAGAAGAGCCCTGCTCTCTGAAACCAGCGTCCAAAATATACCGGTTAGCATATTCATAGGTCAGCTTACCAACATAGCTATTATTGGCATTGGCTGTCTTAGTACCACCATTAGTGGCTGTAAGGCCATTACCTGCACTTAATGTCGGAATTAGATCAACAGCATATGTTATACCGGCATTGATATTATGATTCAGGTAGTAAGTCTGCTCATATAATCCCAGCAGATTAATATGATGCTTGCCAACAACCTTATCATAGTTGAGTGATAGTTGCAAATCATTTATAACTCCTGAACTGTAGCTTTCCGCCAGTGTAGACGGTGCATTCCTTACAACAGGTGCATAAGCTCCGTTGGTATAGGTGTAGAGGTTAAAAGATTTTGCGAAGTTATAATTCTCAACTGTAGAATTTTGATAAGCGTAAAAGCCCTTAGCGCTCAACCCTTTTAAAAACGGCAGCTGATAATTCAAAGTAAACGATGCATTATACATTCTTGAATTATTGCCGTTATATCCTGCCTGATTTTTGTCTATCAAAGCAGCAATGTTTGCATTCTGAGTTACAGTGGAGGGAAATTGATAGTAGTATTTGGGATCATTATTTGCGTATACAGGCATGATGGGAGGAATACCACCCGTTGCAGCTTTAACCAATGAGCTCCACAATGTAGCGGAGGAAGTATTGGCAGTAGTATAATACACATTATTAAAGCCGAGATTAAGATTTGCAGTCAACCCTCTTGCAACTGTTGCATCCACCACCTGCCGTAAATTGTATTTTCTATCACCATCTATTCCTGAAGCCATTGACCCGCCCTGCTGAAAATAACTAAGCGTGGTAAAGGATTGAATCTTGTCGCTACCGCCTGTAATCGTCACATTATGCTGGTGTTGCATAGATGTATTCTTGAATAATTGTGCGATCCAATCTACGTTTGGCAATGTTCCATCTGCATATTGTTGTATCTGTGAAGCGGGATAGGTAGGTGTAATAGGGTTAGATCTTCCGCTAAGCATGCCATTGATCTGGTTTTCATCCCACAACAAAGCATATCCTGCAGCATCAGCTAACCTGGGATATTTGGTTATTACGTTTATACCAACATTGCCTGCATAGTCAACCTTTATCCTTCCTTTTGCACCGTGGCGGGTGGTTACTACAATTACTCCATTGGAAGCTTTCATTCCATAAATCGCTGCCGTAGCATCCTTCAACACACTAAAACTTTCAATTTCATTGGCATCCAATCTCGCAAATTGGGATGCATCTGTTGTGGGTATACCATCGATCACAAATAAGGGACCACCTCTTTGCGTTGGCGTGATACCGTCACTTTGATAACTTGCGAAACCACGGATATCAATACTGGAAGAGGCGTTTTGAGTTCCACTGTACATACCCGGCTGACTGGATAACTGTGTTACACGAACACCTGGTGTACGGCCAACCACATTGTTGATCGTATTATCATTTACGTTTTTGCGAATATCAGCGGCAGAAACTGTTCCAACAGCACCGCTCAAATTGACCCTTTTCTGCGTACCATAACCCACCACTACAACTTCACTCATTTGTGAAAGGGATTGGGATATGGTCAGTGATACATCAATTGTATTCCGACCATTTATGGTTTCAGTTTTTGATTGCATTCCGGTAAAACTAAAAACCAGTTTGTCTACATTCCCGGGAACAGTAACTGAGTATTCCCCTGACTCTTTGGTTACACCAATCGATTGTTGCTTTCCGTTGGCATTAATTGTTTGAATGGTAACCCCTCGTAACGGAGCATCCAGGCTATCGGTCACTCTGCCAGTGATGGTCTTTTGCTGCGCCATCGTACATACAGGTAGAATGAGAACTAAAAAGAAATAAAGCAATTTTTTCATACAAGCATAATTTAAGTTTTGGGTTTAAGAACTTGGTAGCCATCATTTGCCTTAAAAGCAGGGGCTATAGAATGGGGATACCTGATCATGAGCTGTTCATGTGTTTTGGTTTGAATTGAAAGGCTATAAAGTTTGAAGTCCGGTTAGGAAAGAGTGAGTATCCTGGATTTGAAAGGAGGTTGGGTGTCCCCGATTTGAAGGGGACAAACCGTGAAAGATGGAATGTTTCAGCGGTTTGAAAGTTCCCAAACACTAGCGGGTTTGAGAGAAAGGTTGCCACAAATTTGATCATATAGTCGAAGCAGTTACGCGCTGATCTTACCTGAAAAAAGATCAGGAGTCAAATTTGAAAGCAGTCGTATAAAAAAAACTTAATAATCACTTAACGCTTTTCATTAAGTGGTGGAGGCGGGAATTATTTTATTATAACTGATTAGATGCCAATAAATTGAAAAAATATTAATTGCTCAATTTATAATTATTAAGCGCCGGATTAACCGTATGCAGTAACCAAATTGCCTTTGAAAAAATGGAGAAAGGGCTCAAATGGGTTAGGAAATAAACCTGGCAGATAAAATGCCAGCCGAGTGAGGTGGGGGCTATTCACTTACGATGGAAGTATAGCTTTTGTCGAAATCTTCGCCATACATGTGCTTGTAGTCTCTTGCGAATTTCTCGTAGGCATTTTTAGCCAGCGAATGCCTGCCGAGATAGCTCAGGCCCTGGCATTTTAAGATCAGGGCATTTTCATTTATCTGGTCAAAATTGAAAATATTATCAGCTATCTCTATCATTTGTTCAGCATTGGCAGGGGAATGAAGATTTTTACCGGCTTCTACCAACAGATCAAGGGCCTTATTAGAGATTTCGGATTTAATATCATCCAGCCAGGGAAACTCAATCTGGTTAAGGAAGGATCCCCGCCTGATAATTTGCAACAGCTGATCGATAGCAGATTTTTCTATTTGCTTTTTATTGCCTGCCAACCGGTAAAAGTCAGCCATATCAATCCGCACTTCTGCCGGATCAAATTCCAGCATCCAGTTTCCCGATTCTTTGGTTATTGATATGTTACCCAGTTTCTCGAAAATATTTTTCAATTTGGCAAGGTTAACAAACCGGTTGTTCTTTGCATCCTTTTCTGATTTATCGCTCCATAGGATCTCATTCAGATTTTCTGAAGATATCCCATGCCCGGTCCTTATGGTATTTACCGTTATTAGGAGAAATAATTTCTGCAAAAGGGGAGTAAAAAGTTTGGTTACATTGTGACCCTCGCGATCAATTACTTCAAAGGAACCAAATAACATGATAGCCGGACCGGCTGGTTTCATGGCTTCATTAGGTGATCTGGCTGGTAATGGAATATTTGCAGGAATGGTTGAAGAATCCTTTTGACTGCCTGTTTCGGATGCAGGTAATGTGCCATTTTTGGAGCGTTTTTTTCTGGCAAAAAGAAAAATCAGCGCCAATAATATTGCAACGCCCAATACTATATATAATCCCCGAAATGAACCTTTTTTAGCCACTGAACTAACTGGTAGCACCACCCTTTCATTGGGTGGAAAGAATATGCTATAGACTTTTACTTCTGTACTGGTTTGGTCCTCATTAATCAATAGAGTAACTGCCAATAATTGCTGGTTCTCCCTGCACCAGTACAGGTCAGCATAGGATCGAATATCATTGAAGCTAAACGAAATGGTGTCACCAACCTGGGTATAATCTGTAGAATTGAGGTTTCCCTTTATTAATTGCAACACAGAATTGAACCGGTCATTTGGGAATGTAAGCGCATAGAAATCGCCATTGATATCCGGGTCAAGAACCAGGGAGTTACCAAATACAAATTCTTCTTTTGGCTTTTTTAGTGTAGTTAGTTTTTTAAATGCATTTCTTTTTACGTCATACATCAACAGGTCGTAGGAATATTTTGGACTTAGTTCCTGCGCTCCACTTAATGATCCAAACCCTCCTAAAACATACGCAGTATCGCCTGTTACCGTTGTACCCAGCGCTGCAAGATACCTGGGTGAAAAATAATCTCCGGAAGGGTTTAGTTTTTTCCAGCTTCCATCGGCAAGATTAAATTGTTGAACCTCATTTTTGTAAGTAAGCTGCCCATAACCTCCGACAGAATACAGGGAGTTGGTAGACGAGGAAACAAATTTGTTTGCCTGCCAGAACTCTGAGAGGCCCGCTGAATCTGGCCGGTTTTCCCACGTATTGTTGTCCGGATTAAAGCGGGAAACAAGATGATCGTCGATATAAAGATTATAAAGATGATGCCTGAATGGATCATAAAAAGCCTGACTGCCTCGCCACTTCCATTTTGTATTGCTTTCAGTGTGGACTGACCGGAGACTATCCAGTTTTAAACTATACCTCAATACGGAATCAGGTGCAACAATGTAAAGTTCTTCAGAAGAGGCATCAAATGCAATATTAACAAGCCCTGGAAATTTCCGGGACAATACCGGTCTCCATTTTGCATAGAGTGGAGCTATCCATACAGGATTCGCCACCACACCGCTTCTTTTACCCAGGCTATCGCTGCATACAGCTCCTTCTGATTCTTTCAACAACCAGGCATGTTTAACTTTCCCTTCAATTGTCAATCTGATATTCCGGACCTTCATAGGTGGAATATCTGTTGTTTTGAAATTTGGTGCTGTGCAGGCTCCAAAGAATATTTCGAAACAATCATCGGTAATACTAATGCTGGTTTGCCCTACCAGTTTTTCATTAACAAAAAAAAGTAGCTTATCTCCTTCCCTGTGTAAACGAAATTGAGCCCAGTTGTTCAATAAATTAAGGTCTCCGATCTCGAAATCGATTTTTGTATAATTTTCTTTGAAAACGAGGTAGAAATGAGAGCTCTTGGGATTATACAGCAGATCAATATTTTGACCGCTCTTATTAATTACCCTGAAAATATATCCAAAATAGGCGGGGCGTCTGGGAATAAAAGCAAGGTCAAAACCTAAATCGAAATTCTTCTTTAGACAAATGGTCTAACATTGGTCAAATTGAGACAGGTTCTTTTTTCCTGTACCGTTTCAAAAGATGAAAAGATTAGTCCGTAAGACTGAGCAGATACTTGCGTAAGAGAAATAAAAAAGATAAGTAAAAGCGATAATAAACCTTTATTCATAGCAATTACAAATCATCTTTTATCTACAACACTGAAGTTTCAAAGCGGAAAACATATAGACCTTCAAATTCCCTCGTTAAGGGAATCGCATGAGCAATATTAAAACAATTTTTTATGAAATTGCGTTAAATACTACCAGAAAATGGTACACCCTCCTGGCAGCCAATGTTATAAGAAAGGCCCTACGCTAAACGCCACTGATATTTTCTGACGGGTTATTTTTGCCGTGATGAACGATCATTCAAACAGTATTCAAAAGACTTATATTTTCATCCCCGGTGGCTGGCATGGCGGATGGGTATTTGACCCTATTTTACAAAAGCTGGAGAGGTTAAATAAAAAATGCATTGCTTTAACCTTACCAGGCCTTGAACCAGAACAAGACAATCTAAACAAAATAATAAACCTGGATACCCATATTCAATTTGTTATTGATATTATAATCCGGGAAAACATTACTGACATCATTCTATGCGGACATAGCTATGCCGGTATGGTAATGACCGGAGTTGCCGATAAGATCCCTGAAAAGATCTATGGACTGATTTATATTGACGCATATATTCCTGAAAATGGCGACAACTGCTGGAGCCTCACCAGCGAAGCATATCGAAATGTCTTTGCAACAGGGGCAGGTAAGGATGGTTATACAGTTGAAGTTCCACCGGGAACAGAGAACAGAAGAAGGCCTCATCCTTTGGCTACATTTATGCAAAAGGTGAATTTAACCGGCAACCATGAAAAGATTCAAAACCGGGCATTCATTTATCTCACTGGTTGGGAAGGAACACCATTTACCAAACAATATGAAAGATTTAAAAACTCCAAAGACTGGCATGTTGAAACAATTCACGCTGTGCACAATGTTATGAGAGAAAGGCCAGAGGAATTAACAGAGGTCTTATGTAAACTGGAGAATAAATTTACTTCATAGAAAACCCATGGCTACAACTGGTCCACCTGCTTTTCCAATGAAATAATGAAGTTTAAAATTTACTGGCGGTCACCAGGTTTCACCCATTTCAGCAATTGACAAATCTATAATTTTGGTAAAACTTCCAAAGCATGCCCTGGAACCCCGAAGTCTACAACCAGTTTAAGAATATCAGGTACAAACCATTTTTCGATCTAATGGACCTTATCTCTCCTAACGGACTGAAAAAAGCTGTTGATATTGGTTGTGGTACGGGAGAACAAACAAAAATTCTTTCGGAAAAATTTGAAACCGCTGATTTCCTGGGCATCGATCCCTCTCCGCAGATGCTTGATAAAAGCAAAGCTTTTGAAAGAAGCAATCTCACCATCAAACAGGCCACCGTTGAGGAATTTATTGCTTCGAATGCTGATCTGCAGTGGGATCTTATTTTTAGCAATGCAGCCTTACAGTGGTCTGATAACCATCCAACCTTATTCCCTCAATTAATTTCTTTTTTAAGTGATAAGGGACAGTTTGCCGTGCAAATGCCAATGCAGAATGATAACCTGCTGAATAAAATATTATTGGAAATGGTGCAGGAAAAGCCATATTCTGATTATCTGCAGGGTTTCAAAAGAGAAACACCTATGTTAAGTATAGATGAATATGCTCAAATACTTTTTGCCAATGGCCTGCAAAATCTTCAGGTCATTCAAAAAGTTTATCCCATTATCGCTGATAACGAGCAAACACTGTTTGATTTTATCTCTGGTTCAGCACTTATTCCTTATTTGGAACGATTAGATTCAGGTCAACAGAAAGTTTTCATCACTGAATTCAAATCCCGGATCAGGAAGGCTTTTAAATCTTTCCCGGCTATTTATGCATTCAAACGCCTTCTCTTATACGGCAATAAGTAACTAGCCAATCCTTGTGATCACAATTCAGTACCTTTCTTATTCAAACCATAAACCATGACCTATATTCACCAGCCACGTCGCAAATTTCTTCAAACAGGAATTGCAGGCTTTTGTACTGCATTGTTTGCCGGCCTTCCAAAAATCAGCTTTGGCAAATCCACTCCCCCTTTCGATAAAGGAATTGTAGTACACGAAAAGGAAGGAACACATATTTTAACCAGACGTAAGGTTCCCATCAACATAAAGATCTCTAAAGCAAAACATGGAATAGAGGGCATCTCCTTTTGCGTTGAAGACCAGGCCCCCGGACGCAAGATGCGTGTACATAAACACCTGAATAACGATGAGCTTATTTTTATTCATAAGGGAGAAGGGGCATTAACATTAGGAGATGAAATTATTGCAGTAAAAACCGGAGATGTGGCATTCGTTCCCCGAGATACCTGGCATGGGTTAGACAATACTGGCAATGAAAACCTTTTAATGGTCTTTCAGTATTCCCCAGCGGGCTTCGAAGAATATTTCATGGAAAATGGCACATTGGAAGGTATGACACCTAAAGAAAAGACTGAGGAAGAATATGCAATGGCCGAGAAAAAGTATGGAATGGTTTATAGGGATAAGCTTTAATGTTTTCGTTCCGCTGCTTTTGTCTTGTCGATAACATCAAGCAACCCACCACCCTTTTTATCATCCATTAGCTGCCAGAACATAATCCCGCCCAACCCTTTAGCAATCACGTATTGAGTTTTTCGGGCAATGGATACACTATCATCATAAGTAACCTCAATTTTCCTTTGTGCATTAAATGCATAAGGCGCATTGGCAACAGGATCCCAGTATTGCACAAAGCCATTTGCTACAGTCAAAGTATCATAAAGATGTGAATAGGATAATCCATGATAAAAATGTGCAGGGCGATAGAGGCCCTGATCAATAGTATCAGTAACCTCAAACATGCGCGCATAGAAGGCCGCACCCAAAATAATTTTATTGGCAGGTACTCCCACCTGGATCAATCGCATTACAGCATTGTCCCCAGATTCCTTTTGCTGCGGTGTGGAATATAGCGGTGTATGATGCCCGCTCACTTTACTGGCGCCATGCACCAGGTCATAGGTCATCACATTTACCTTATCTACTAATTTCACAATTTCCTTCCACTCAATAGAGGAATCAATAAAGTGATCAAACCCTCCCGCTGCAAAACTGATCTCATATTTAGCTCCCAATTCTTTCCTTAGAGATTTAATTAAAGAAGTAAAATTGCCCCTGTCAGCCTGCGAATAATCATGACCCGGATAACCGGGAATAGCAGGATATTCCCAATCCAGATCAATCCCATCGGTTTTAAAATATTGCATGGTCTCCTTTACAGATCTTGCAAATACTTCCCTTCCTTTATTAGTTGAAAATGCAGCGGAGCAATCCTTGCATCCGCCCCATCCGCCGAGTGATAAAATGACCTTAAGCGAAGGATATTTCTGTTTGAAAGCAACCATTTTCTGAATGCAGGCACTGTCAGCAGCACGGTCCACAGAAAGCTTACCTTCCTTCAAATGCACGAAACTGAAATTAATATGTGTGAGTTTTTGAATGGGGAAGCTGTCCAGCAATCTTGAAGGACCAGCATAATATCCAATTACTGCTATATCCCTGCCTTTTTGCGAATAGGAAGAAAGGGAAATTCCAACTACAACCGAAAAACCAAACAGTAGCTTTTTCATTTGAACGACAGATATTAATTACTGTAATTTATGAAAAAGATAACGTCATACAAATATGTAAAGGTGGCTGCTGAAGTGTGAGTTTAAAAACCTATTTTTTCACTTCCGTCATCCCAAACCGCTTTACAAGGTTATCATACTCTGTTCTTGAAATAGTGATCATACATCCATGTCTCACCTTCTCTGGCAAGCTGTATTTATCCCAATCACTAAAAAAGGTATAACCAGAGGCCTGGTACCATGGACCATTCAGGTTTTCTGCAATTGACAATCCATAGGACACGCCAGGATATTGCTCATAATACAAATACCAGATCTTCCCATTTGGTGAGGGTATTAACATGGGTGCTTCCCGGAAGTTTGGACTGATGGAAGGAGATGGTTCAGACCAGGGGCCCAATAAGGTTGGTGCCTTTGAGATACGAATAGTTTTACCGGTCACCCAATATAATGTTGGATATGTTTCATCTTTAAGAATCGCGTAATAACTTCCGTCCACTTTCCGGATAGAAACATCTATTGTGCCCATGCTCCAGCTAAATAATCTTGTGGGATGATCGGAAAATGTTTTTAGATCTTTAGATAAAACATACAGGGTTCGTTGACTCGCCCAATAACGCTCAGGGTCTTCCTTGGTTCCCTGCAGATGCGGCGTATGCCAGGTCATAATGTATTGTGAACTGCTTTCATCATAGAATAGTTTTGGGGCACCTATTCGCTGTAAGGCATAAGAATAATCTGGTGTGCTTTTTAGATCAGGTGCATATGTGGAGTATTTAGTCCATGTAATCAGATCACCGGAAACCCAGATATTGATTTCCGGAGAACCATCACTGTTATTACCAACAATGTAATATCGGCCATCATGCCCCTTGCATATATCAGGATGACCTCTATATTCTTCAAATACCCGTTTGCCATCATTTAAATTAAACCAATGAAGCCCGTCAAGACTAACTGAATAATATAAGTGCCCATAATCCGTATGGGTCATGTGGGCAAATAGATACGCCTTGTTCTTAGCAGAATCTGCCCCACTTGCCTGTCCCGGAGGGCTTGGCTGTTGAGCAGAGCTATACAGGTTAATGCAAAGAATGGCGGATAATAAAACTAAAACTTTAAGAGATGGCATATATGGTTATACTTTAAGGTGAAATGAAATGTTATAGCAACTATTCTACAGCTTTATCCGTATTTACTTTCTTTGAACTGGCATACTCAGATGGCGTCATACCAAACTGTTTAATGAAAGACCTTGATAGCTGGCTTTGAGAAGAGAATCCTACCATCCTGGCAATAGTTGATATCTTATGATCAGATTCCACTAATAATTCCGCTGCCTTCTTCAATCTTGTGATCGCAATCAGATGCCTGGGACTCAAATTGGAAATCGCTTTGATCTTTCTATAAAGCGTGGCACGACTCATATTCATTGCATCTGCCAGGATATCCACATCAAAGAGTGGGTTCGACAGGTTCTTATGGATCGCTTCATTCAACTCTTCCAGGAATGCTTCGTCTGCTTTATTATAGGCGATCGACTTAATATGCACCAATGGAGAACTCGCAAAATAATTCTTGATCTTCTCTCTGTTTGCAAGCAGATTAGATATCTGTGAACGCAAATGATGCAGAGAAAAAGGCTTCTCTATATAGGCGTCTGCCCCGGTTTCTAATCCCTCTATTTTAGACTGTACTGTATTCTTTGCCGTTAATAGAATAATCGGGATGTGAGTAAATTCTACATTCGTCTTTACATATCTGCAGAGTTCCAATCCGTCCATTACCGGCATCATGATATCACTGATTATTAAATGAACTGCATTTTCTCTGAGCACTTCAATTGCTTCCTTTCCATTGGAGGCCTTAAGCAATAAGTAATTTGGTGTTAATTTATGTTCAATGAAATCCAGGATCTCTGCATTATCCTCCACAATAAGGATCACAGGAAGATCAATATCCTTCTCTGCCACCACGGATTCACTGGTTTCAAAATAATCATCGCCCGCTTCTTTGGGACCCAGATCAAAAGTATGCTCATGCATAAAGGGAAGTATAATCCGGAATACATTCATCTGATTTTGATCCGCTTCAACCAATAATTTCCCTTCATGCAGCTCAGTCAATGAGCGAGCCAACGGTAATCCAATACCGGTTCCTCTCTTATTCACGTCAGTTTCCAACCGGTAGAACGGTTCAAATATTTTCTCCCGGTCTGATTCAGGAATAAGATTTCCGTCATTTTTTACTTCAATGAGGAAGGTTTGAGAAGTCCTGTCAACCGAAAGCCGCACACCAATCCTTCCCTTTGCATATTTTACGCCATTATCTAATAAGTTGCTGATAATCTTATTTAGTGCCTCAGGATCGGCATAAGCAATGATTGATACTTCCGGAATATCAAGAGAAGCATTAAGCTTTCGTTGATCAATTGCGGACTTGAACCTGTTATATATTTCAACCAGTAATTTGCTTATATCTGCCTGAACAAAGGTGAGGCTAAACCCTTTTGATTCTGTTTTTCTGAAATCGAGTAACTGATTGGTAAGGTCCAGCAACCGGTTAGTGTTTTTCTCTATGCTTAATAAGTTCTGCTTTAGATCAGGCGCTGTGTCAGCTTCGCTGAGAATATCTTCCAGAGGTGCCTTGATCAATGTTAAAGGTGTTCTTATCTCGTGCGTTACATAGGTAAAGAATTCAATCTTCGCTTTATAAAGCTCTTTCTCCTTCTGCATTTCCAACTCTCTCAGTCTCTCCTTATTCTTCCTATGCACTCTTGTACTATATTCCCTGATGAACAGGGTAATTAAACCCAGGGCCACCAGTATATAGAGAACATAAGCAGTTTTGCTTGCCCAGAATGGCGGTGCTATTAAAATATTGAGCTTTGCAATATTCTCATTCCATACACCACTGCTGTTTGAAGCCTTTACTTTGAACACATAATCCCCCGGAGCAAGATTGGTGAAATACACTTTCCGGTTTGCCTTCAGATAGATCCAGTTATTATCAAGTCCCTCCATCATATAGGCATATTGGACATTCTCTGGAGCTGTATAGCTAAGGGCGGCAAAATCTATACTGAAGGTTGATTGCTTATAACCAAGTTTTATCTCTTTGGTATATGATACTGATCTTTCTAAAGGAGAATTCTTATCGTTCACCAATAATTCATTATTGTCAACCTGGATACCGGTAATATACACAGGTGGCGTAAACTTACTTTTCGAAAATGAAGCAGGATCAAACCGCAATAATCCTTTTACACTTCCAAAATACATTTGACCTTCTTTGCTCGTAAAGGCTGAATTGTAATTGAACTGATTGGTGAGCAGTCCATCTGATTTTGTGTAGTTCTCAATCTTGCCATTCGTTTGATTGAATTTGGCCAACCCATTCCCGGTGCTAATCCACAAATTAGTATACTGATCTTCCTGCACCTTATAAAATATATTACTAAGGAATCCATCTTTCTGGCTGAATACATCAAATTGCTGGTCTTTAGGATTATACTTGCAGAGGCCGCCCTCGGTAGCCACCCAGAGATTCTTGCGGGAGTCAATAAATAAAGAGTTTACTGAATTACTGCTCAGGCTATGGCTGTTGTTGGGATCGCTAATGTAAGATCCTTTGCTGTGATTTGATGGGTTGAAATAATATAGCCCATCCCGAAGTGATCCCGCCCAGATGCTGCCATTGGCATCTTCTATAATTGCTACATAGTGCAGCGTTTCCGGAACGTCCCTTATCAGGGAGAAGTTGTCCTTTGCTTTATTATATCGATAAAGACCCGTACCCGTACCTACAAAAATTTCACCTGCTTTGGTTTTATAAAATGATTCAACGAAGTTATTCTTAATACTGTTACTGTCCTTTCCGCTGATATATCGCTTTATAACCCTTTCCGTTCGCAGATCAAGAACGCTTATTCCGTCCTGAAATGTACCTACCCATAACCAGTCATCATCAGCCAGCAACCCGTGAATATTAGTATACTTCACACCGTTTCCGGAGGTAAACTGATTAAATATATTGGTCTTTGGGTCAAGCCTGTTCAATCCTTCATCTTCAGTACCAACCCAAAGGTTTTCATACTTATCCTCCACAATTTCCCTTACTGCCCGCCCCTGTAATTCATAAGGCTCTCCTTTGGTGAAAAAGTTATAGAAGGAATTATATTGTTTGGGATAATAATTTAATCCTCCGAAGTAAGTGCCTACCCATATACCACCCTCGCGGTCTTCCATCAGGGTATAAACTGCATTGTCGGACAATGAGTAGGGATCATTAAAATGATGCCTAAGCCTTTTATAAGTTCCATTCTTAAAATCGTAAATAAAAACTCCTGATTCTGTGCCAAACCAATAGGTCTCATCACCAACATAAAGCATGTCACGCGCATGGATCACAGCATCTTTATCATCCCTGGCGAGAATATCTTTGTAAGATCTTTCTTTGATATCAAAAAGCTTAACGCCCTCTGCAACTGTACTAACAAGGAATGAATTGTGGCCGGTATAATATAATTTCTCAATAAAGAAATCTGTGGCATCGGCAGACAGATGTGTTGATACATTAAAACCTTCTGTCAGGTTATTTCGCAGATCAAGGCTTTTCACATAACCGGTGGCAGTTGAGAACCATACCTTATCCTGGTTAACCAGGCCAATGGATGTTGCATCCGGCGCTTCCTTATTAAAATACTTAACTTCTTTGGTAGCATTATTATAAAATGATAGTACCCCATTTGCCACAAACCATACATTAGATGATGAATCTCCCACAACATGCCTTACAATATGGCTCCTGGTTCCGGGTACAACTGTAAATTTTTCTATCGCAGGATCGAATGTGTAAAGTCCATTATGAGTGCCCACCCAAAGGATCTCATTCTTATCCTCATACAGCGAATAAATGATATTATCGCTAATTAAATTCTTATTCTCCTGGTTGGTTTGGTAAACGCGAAAGCTGTACCCGTCGAACCGGTTGAGACCGCTTTTGGTACCGAACCACATGAAACCCTTCTTGTCCTGGATACTGCACAATACCGAATTGTACGACAAACCATTTTCAACCTGGTAATTCTTAAATGAAAACGATTGCCCCTGAACATGATTATAAACAAACAGGATCGTTAGAAAAAAAAGTACAGTACCTCTCACTTCATTAATCGGTTTCATGTAAACAATAATTAATATTTACAGAGACGAGATGCAATCGGAACCACAGAAGAATGTGGCTTCACGTAAATATAATATTAATACTAACCGGACGTGGAAACTTCCCTGACCGGGAGGAATACTTCTGATTGAATAAGACAAAAAGGAATACACTTGAGACAAATTGTAAAATTTTCAGTTTTAATGAGTATTCCGGTAGAAGTAAATATCTGAGTATAAGGCCTTACAGCATCCCCGATCCATCAAACCTGATCTGCAATTGAGACGTATTGCACATAGGTTGAACAGGGCCAGATGATCCTTCCTCCCATCTTTGTTTTCCGGCACTCGGTAATATAATAAATGAGCTGCCAGACAATTAAAACTAACGATTATGCATGCACGTCTATTCCTTCGGCGAGGGCCAGGCAACAAAACCTGTCGCCCATTCAATGGTAAACAGAACAGCATCACCATTCTCATTGTTTTTCTGCAATTTCTAATCACCCTGGTTGCGCAGGGTCAACAGCCAATTACAGTTTCCGGAACAGTAACAGATGCCAACGGACAACCCCTGACTGGCGTCAACATCACTGTAAAAGGTGCCACCACTGGTACGACTACCGGGGAAAATGGCAAATACCAGCTATCCTCAGTTGGAACAAACAATACGCTGATTTTCACACACAAGGGGTTCTCTACTCATGAAGAATCCGTTCAGGGCCGTGCTATAATAGATATACAACTCCAAACTGAGGTTACAGAACTCAACCAGGTTGTGGTTGTTGGTTATGGCGCTCAGCAAAAGAAAGACCTGACAGGTGCCATCTCAGTAGTTAAAACTACAGAAGTCAAAAAACGCCAGGCTACCACTGTAGGTGAGGCTTTGCAGGGATTGGCGTCCGGAGTATATGTGAGATCGGGTGGCAGGCCGGGCTCCGAAGCAAATGTTCAGATCAGGGGTATTAAGAACCTCAGCAACAGCAATCCCTTATATGTAATTGATGGATTAATCACTACTGCCAATCGCGATTTCAATCCCAACGACATTGAATCCATCCAAATATTAAAGGATGCCTCTGCTGCAGCCATCTATGGTTCACGTGCAGCAAACGGTGTGATCATTATTACCACAAAAAAAGGTGGTCAGGGCCCTATGAAGGTTGAGTTCTCCGGTAAAACCAGCGTTGAGATTACGCCTCGATATGAATTAGCGCAAACGGAGGAATTTACCCGACTGAACTATATGGCTTATGATAACGCAGGTGTTCCACGCCAGCAATTGAATACTGCTGTAAATACTGATTGGCAGGATGAAGCTTTCCAAACAGGGAATATGCAGGATTATAATCTGAGTTTTTCCGGAGGTAGCAAGAACGGAAGCTATATCGTATCAGGCGGCTATCTTGGAAATAAAGGAACGGTAATCAGTACTGCATTCGACCGTTTTAGTTTCAGAGTTAACACACAGGGATCAAAAGGTATTTTCAGTATTGGAGAAAACCTTGCTATTACTAATTCCAAAGCCAATGAAATGTCTGCGAATCCTTATGCAGATGTGGTCCGTTTGCTTCCTACCATTCCTGTTTATGATCCTGCTAACCCAGGTGGCTATGGTTATGGCAGTGAAACGAAAGCAAGAACCTTTGGCACTAACCCCGTAGCCATTGCTAACCTTGAAGATCGCCAGAATGAAAATTTCAGAGTGCGCGGTAATCTTTGGTCTGAATTAAAAATATTCTCTTTCCTTAAATACAGGCTTAACCTTGGTTATGAAACCAGCAATGATCATTTTGATTATTTGAGAAAAGAAGGTAACTGGACATTAAACCAGCCATTTGATCCTGCCATTGCCGAAGAGAACAGGGCTCGTTTTACATCCGGTCTCGTAGAGAACACTTTATCATTCAATAAAACATTTGGAGATCATACCATTAGTGCAGTGGTTGGACAAACCTATCAAAGGGATGATTATGCCAGGATCTCCGGAAGAAAACGCAATATCATCAGGAGTTCAACAGGTGATTATATAGATGTGTTGGACCAGGGCAATGAACCGCAGACCGGTGGCTATAATCAACGTGCCGTTTTATTATCTTATTTGGGACGAGTAGAATACAACTATGCCAATAAATATTTGCTCAATGGTATCATCCGCAGGGATGGAACTTCAAGATTAAGTGCTGCCAACCAATGGGGCAATTTCCCTTCAGTTTCAGCTGCATGGAGGATCTCCAATGAATCTTTCTTCCAGGTTCCCTGGATCAATGATCTGAAATTACGCGCAAGCTATGGTCAGTTGGGAAGCAGCAATATTGGCTATTGGGATTACCTCGCTACCATCAATACGTTTTCTACCATTGCAATGGGCGCCAGCCAGGCTATTGAACCCGGCGCTACTGTGGTACGGCTTGTTAACAATAACCTGGAGTGGGAACGCTTAACCCAAAAGAATATAGGCGTTGATGCCACCTTCCTCAATAACCGGTTAACCGTTACTGCTGAATATTATATTGCTGATACAAAGGGAGTGCTCACCGGAATGCCAATTGCAATTACTACCGGTAACGACGGAGGTAATCCTGTTGTAAATGCAGCCAGCCTGAGAAATAAAGGTTTGGAATTATCCGCAACATACCGGGAAGATCAGAAAGCATTTAAGTATTACGTTACCGCCAATATCACTACTTTAAAAAATAAGGTGCTGGAACTTGGCTATGGAAGAACCAACATTTTTGTAGGTAATACTAAAACGGAGATTGGTAAGCCAATCGGTATGTGGTATGTATTGAAGACCGATGGTCTTTTCCAATCCCAGGCAGAGGTAGATAACTATAAAGATAAAAACGGCAAGGTTATTCAACCAACTGCAAAACCTGGTGATATTCGCTTTGTAGACGCCAATGGAGATGGTCAGATCACCAATGTAGATAAGGTGGTGGTTGGAAGTCCCTGGGCTGATGCTGAACTGGGCCTGAACGTCGGCGCCTCCTACAAAAACTTTGAACTGTCAATGAACTGGTTTGGCTCCTTTGGTGCCACCGTGTATAATGGTATGAGAAGCCTTGTTGACCGGTTTGATGATAATAGCAACTACAGAAAAGGAATTCAACCCTGGACTCCCTCCAATCCAAATACTGATATACCCAGAGCATTATATGCGTCAACTCTCAATGCCAGAGGTGATACGGAACGATTCCTCGAAAGTGGCAGCTTTATGCGATTGAAATATATTGGCATTGCTTATTCACTTCCCACCAGGATTGTAAACAGAATAGGGTTCTCAGAGGCTTCAATTACTGTTTCCGGTCAAAATCTGATCACCATCACTAAATATGGTGGATTGGATCCGGAGTTCAATAACTCAAGCATTTATGAAAGGGGCTTTGATAATTTCTCCTACCCCAATTTGAAAGTTTATTCTGTTGGATTGCAATTTGGCTTCTGATCCTTTTAAAATTATGACAATGAAAAAGTTTTTATTTATATCGATAACAGTCATCATGTCGCTGACATTTCTTGCTTCCTGCAAGAAAGATTTACTAAACGTTGAAAACCCAAACGTAATAACGGAAGATCAGTTTTGGAAAACTGAGGATGATGCCCAAAAAGGTCTTAACGCAGCATTTGCCATGTTCTACAAACCGGGGTTATGGTCAAGATGGATCTATTTCCGTCTTGATCTTACCTCAGATGAAGGTTATAGCATTAGTCCATGGGTAGAGTTGGGAGACTGGACACGATTCCAGTATGTAAACTTTGATTTCTGGGAAGGAAATGTAATTACATTCAGAGATACGTATAAGGCGATATTCCGTTGCAACCAGGTGCTGGCAAAGGTTCCGGAAATAAAGTTTAATGATGTTACCAAACAGAAACAGATCATAGCACAGGCTAAGTTCCTGCGTGCGCTCAATTATTATTACGCCGCACTGCTTTGGGAAAATGTACCCTTAGTACTTAATCCTTCGAAGCCCGATGATCTCCCTGCACAAAATACACTGGCTGAAGTTTGGGCACAGGTTGAAAAAGATCTTAACGAAGCGGAAGCTGATCTTCCGGTTAGCTGGCCGGCAGCAAGCCTTGGCAGACCAACTAAAGGATCTGCACGTGGCTTCCTTGCCAGAACCTATATGCAACAACGTAAATGGGCAGAAGCTAAAACTGCACTGGATTATTTCTTTACCGGAGCAGGAGCAGGTAAATACTCTCTTGTTGCAAATTTCAAGGATAATTTCACTGCCGAGCAGGAAAATAATAGCGAATCTGTATTTGAGATCCAGTTCTCTGATGCCAATAAAGGTGGCGATGGCGATGATCCTAATGCTACCATGAGCACCAACAGACCACAGTTCTTTGCTCCAAGAGGAATTGGCTGGTCTGATGGACAGGCAAGATTCTGGCTGGTAAATGCATTCAAGGAAGAACCAACGACCACTGGTAGCATCGACGAAAGATTAAGATATTCCCTGTTCTATCCAGACCTCACCAAAGATTTCGGTGATAAGATATATGGAAGAAACTGGGAATGGGGCAACAATGAATGCTGGTTTAAAAAATATTCAAGGGATTATTACAGAACAAACGAAGATTACTTTGCACAGACTAATAATCGCATGATCCGCTTTGCCGATATCCTATTGATGTACGCTGAAGTGTTAAATGAGCTGAACTCAACCGCAACTGCTGCTCAATACGTTGATATGGTAAGAGCAAGGGCCAAACATACTCCTCTGTCAACTGCATTTCCAGCAGCACTTTTAAGTAAGGATGCTTTCAGGGATCGGTTAAAGAAAGAAAGAGCGCTTGAGCTCTGTGGAGAAAGCGTACGCTGGGCTGATTTGAAGCGTTGGGGTGATCTGGAAACCCAGGCAAAAGTTGATGAGGTTGCACTTAGAGACCCCGACTTTAAAAATTTCGTAGTGGGCAAACATATCCGCCTTCCACTTCCCAATGTAGAAATATTAAATAATACCAAGTTGAAACAGAACCCTCAATATTAATTAGTAAGGCTGCACCAGTAACTGGTGCAGCCGTTTCTATACTATTATCATTTTTTAATCCTGTTTTTCAATTCTAAAAATCATGCGCTTAAAAAAATTTGTAGCCCTCTTTGCCTTCGTGTGCCTGTTTGTGCAACCGGGAATGACTCAAAAGGGTAAAGTTGAAAATTCGGTATGGACACCAAAACACGCTAATGCATGGTATAAGAAACAGCCCTGGCTGGTTGGCCCTAATTTCCTGCCCAGCACTGCCATCAATCAGTTAGAAATGTGGCAGGCGGAAACATTTGATACACTTACTATAGATAAAGAACTTGGTCTTGCCCAATCAATTGGGATGAATGCAGTGCGTGTATTTCTCCATGATCTGCCACATAAGCAGGACGCTGCGGGCTTTTATTCCCGCATCAATAAGTTCCTGGAAATAGCCAATCGTCATCATATAAAAGTATTGTTTGTGCTTTTTGATTCTTGTTGGGATCCATTTCCAAAGTCAGGCACACAACGCAATCCTAAACCTTTTGTACATAATTCAGGTTGGGTGCAGAGCCCCGGGCAATATGCACTGAAGGACTCCACTTCATACCCCCGATTGGAAGCTTACGTTAAAGGAGTCATCGGCAGGTTTGCAAAAGACAATCGAATTCTTGGCTGGGACCTTTGGAATGAACCGGACAATATGACTGGAGCTTCTTATGAGAAAGTAGAAATCGCCAATAAAATTGATTATGTATTGCCTTTGCTGAGAAAAACATTTGCATGGGCGCGTTCCGTAAAACCTTCACAGCCGTTAACCTCCGCAATTTGGGTGGGCGATTGGTCGTCTCATGATCTGCTTAAACCCATTGAAAAATTGCAGATTGAGCAATCAGACGTAATTTCCTTTCATAATTACGACAGGCCAGCGGAATTTGAAAAACGCATTCTCCAGTTACAACGTTATCACAAACCTATTCTATGCACGGAGTATATGGCCCGACCTAACGGAAGCACCTTTGAATCATCCTTACCTATTGCCCGTAAATATTCCGTTGCTATGTTTAACTGGGGCTTTGTTTCCGGCAAATCCCAAACCATATTTCCCTGGGATAGCTGGACAAAAACATATAATTCCGAGCCACTGCTCTGGTTTCATGATATATTCAGAGCTGATGGCAAACCTTACAAAAAAGAGGAAATAGAATTTATTTCCAACATTACTTCAAAGGCAGAAAAGAATAATTAATAAAAATATAGCCATGAAAATCTTTTTCATTATTCTTCTTTGTTGTTTTGGCTTTTTGGAAGGTTTCACTCAACAGAAAAAGGATACTATTCTTTATGCTGACCCTACCATTTTCTATGAGAAGGGAACTTATTATTTGTATGGTACATCAAGCAAAAATGGATTCCTGGTTTCCACTTCAACAGATCTTATTAACTGGAAGGATTCCGCTGGTAAGAAAGAAGGTCATGCTTTGTTTAAAGGAGATGCATTTGGCACAACCGGTTTTTGGGCGCCGCAGATTTTCCCCTACAAAAACAAATACTACATGGCCTATACAGCCAATGAAAAAATTGCAATTGCGGAAAGTGATAGTCCGCTTGGACCTTTCACTCAAAAAATTCAAAAGACAATCTCTGGCGTGAACAGGCAAATTGATCCATATATATTTAAAGACAGTGATGGAAAGCTTTACCTGTACCATGTCCGGGTAGATAGTGGCAATCGCATATTTGTAGCAAGGCTTAATGATGAGCTGAGTGATATTGATTTGAGTACTGCTGTAGAGTGCATTAAATCAGTGGAGCACTGGGAAAATACAGAAAATGCCAAATGGCCAGTGGCGGAAGGCCCCACGGTAATCAAATTGGGTAAACTATATTTCCTGTTCTATTCAGCAAATGATTTCCGGAACATCAACTATGCAGTAGGATATGCCACTGCAACCTCTCCATTTGGGCCATGGAAGAAGCATCCTGCAAGTCCTATTATCAGTCGTGCTAACACTACATTCAATGGCACAGGCCATGGAGATCTTTTCAAAGGTGCTGATGGGAAATTATATTACGTGCTTCATACGCATAATACAAATCAAACTGTAGGAAGAAGAAAGACGGCTATCATCACTATTTCTTTACCAAAAGGGAAATCTGACCTGGTAACAGTTGATCCAACAACCTTTAGATTTTTAGTTACGCATCACAGTAAATGAACCTATAATAGATTTCTTTATAATGCACTGCCCTGGTAAATCAGGGCAGTTTACATTTACGACAACGAATAACATCCGGGTAATCCCCAATCTTTGGTTATTATTGTCAATCAGCGCCTTAGGCTAATTCCTATCTCACCAAAAATTCCTACCTTCAATAACAACGTAACTATTCCCGGTTTGCACCCGCTCCCTAACCTTTGACGGCCCTGGAACACCTGAATTGATACCATGATCAAAAAGCTACTGCTTATCGATGACGATGAAGATGACCGCGAAATCTTCATTTCAATAGTTAGAGCCGCGTGGCCGGCCATCTCCCTTTCTGTTGCTACCAATGGACAGGAAGCCCTGCAAGCCTTGCGAAATGCATCAACTCAACCGGATCTGATATTTCTTGATCTTAATATGCCATTAATGAATGGTCAGCAGTTCATGGAAGCTATTAAAGCTAATGATAAACTCAAGCAAATTCCTGTTGTGATCCTGAGCACCAGCTCTGATAAAACCACCATCCAGGAAATGAAAGCACTTGGAGCCATTCATTTTATCACCAAACCGGATAAATATTCAGCCTGGGAGAAAATGCTGAACGATTTCTTTATAAATGAGCGATTAGAGAAGGTTTATGGAAGTGATCAAATCAATTAACAGCTATGCGTTCCTGGAAGGTGGAGGAGAGTTGGGTGAGCTGGTCAGAAATTATGATTGGTCTGGCACACCTGTAGGCGATATTGATTCCTGGCCGCCTTCACTCAGAACCACAGTTGGTATAATTCTGCATTCAGGATTCCCCATGTTTCTTTGGTGGGGAGATGAAATGACACAGTTTTATAATGATGCCTATCGCCCAAGCCTGGGTGAAAATGGAAAGCATCCAATAGCACTCGGACAAACTGCAAAGGAATGCTGGCCTGAGATCTGGGATATTATCTATCCACTCATATTACAGGTAAAAACTACTGGTGAATCTTTTTTCCTGGAAGATCAATTGGTTCCCATTTTCAGGAATGGGAAAATTGAAGACGTCTATTGGACCTTCAGCTATAGTGCCGTTCATGATGAAATAGGTGAGATCTGCGGTGTGCTGGTTGTATGTCATGAAACCACTAAGCAGGTTGAAACCTTTAAACGCCTGAATAGTACCCAGTCTGCCCTGGTACTTAGCGAGTCCAATCTTCGCAATATCATTCTCCAGGCCCCGGTAGCCATGTGTATCCTTCAGGGTCCACGCCATATTGTTGAAATTGCCAATGATCGCATGTTTGAATTATGGGGTAAATCAAGGGAACAGATGATAGGAAAACCCGTATTTGATGAACTGGTAGAAGCGGGAGAAGAAGGGTTTGAAAAACTTTTGAGTAATGTTTACCTGACCGGTGAAACTTATACTGATAATGCAGCGCAAGTAACCCTGTACAGAAATGGCAGCCAGGAAATAGCCTACGTCCATTTTGTATATGAAGCATTACGTGAGGGTGATGGCACTATTTCCGGAGTTATGGTGGTTGCAGTGGATGTAACAAAGGAAGTGATAACCCGGCAGAAACTGGAAGAAAGTGAATATAAAATTCGTTCGCTGGTAGAAAGCGCTCCTTTCCCTATTGGTGTTTATGAAGGACCTGATTGCCGGATAACGATGCTCAACCAGGCCATCATTGATGTGTGGGGTAAAGGCAATAATAATCTGATCGGCAAAACATATATGGAAGTGCTTCCTGAATTGGAAAGCCAACATATATATTCTCAATTATATAATGTTTATAGTACTGGTATTCCTTTCCATGCCAGAAATCAGCGGGTAGATCTTGTGATAGATGGAAAACTGGACAGCTTCTTCTTTAATTACAGCTTTACACCTTTATTTGACAGCAACGGAAAGGTGTATGGCATTATGAATACTGCTGCTGACGTAACAGATCTCAACAAGGCGAAAATTGAGCTGGAACAGAGTGAACATAATTTCCGGCAAATGGTAAAGCAGGCACCAGTGGCCATGTGTATCATGCTTGGAGCTGATCATACAGTTGAGATTGCCAATGATATGATGCTTGAACTATGGGGAAAACCTGCAGAGGCAGTAATTAACCGACCCATATTTGAAGGCTTACCAGAAGCCCGCGATCAGGGCCTTGAACCATTACTGGAAAATGTTTATACAACAGGTGTCCCGTTTGCCGCCAATGAACGTCCTGTAAATCTATTAAGGAATGGCAGGCAGGAAACGATATATCAGAACTTTGTTTATGAACCGTATCGTGATTCAACCGGCACTATATTAGGTGTATTGGCTATCTCCATTGATGTAACTGCCCAGGTTTTGGCAAGGCATAAGATCGAGGATATTGTAAGAGAAAGAACTGAAACGTTGGAAAGAAAGAATGCTGAGCTTTCACAATTTGCCTATATCACTTCGCATGACTTGCAGGAACCAGCGCGTAAGATCAGTATATTCATTGAAATGCTGGAAAGGACTCTGGGGGCTGATGCTGACCCCAGGACCAAATCCTATATCAGTAAAATCGATCACGCCTGTGCCCGTATGCTGGCATTGATCCGTGATGTATTGAGTATATCCCAGCTGTCGTCTCACCATCACCGGTTTGAATCGGTTGATCTGAATACAGTATTGAAGGAAGTTCAGACCGATTATGAATTGATGATTGAAGAAAAGAATTGCAGGATTATTGTTGCAAACCCGCTTCCTGTTGTTAAAGCAATACCTGTTCAGATGAGCCAATTATTTGGAAACCTCATGTCAAATGCGTTGAAGTTTTCTCGAAAAGGTGAACCTCTGCTAATAACCATCGATATAAGACAGTTAAGTAAATCTGAAGCCGTCAACTATAAATTAAAACCCGACTTGCGCTACAATAAAATAGATTTCACCGATAACGGCATTGGGTTTCAACAGGAGCATGCAGGCCAGATATTCAATATTTTTCAGCGATTGCATGGTAGAACGGAATATGAAGGAACAGGAATTGGATTGGCCATGTGCAAAAAGATCATGGAAAATCATGAAGGGTATATTCATGCCACATCAAAGCCAGGTGAAGGTTCAACGTTTACGATAATCCTGCCAGACCAGGAGGGAAGTGATTTAGACAAATAGTATTCGGTATAAAAAAGAGATGGCCCGGCTCCGCCGGGCCATCATAACTAAAAGTGCTACTGTTTGCTTAGCTATTTAACTGATTTTAGTTTAAACTTTTCCTTCAGCATCTTAATAAAATACCCACCTACCACACTTCTCGCCTGAAAACCTACCTGGTTACCATTTGTGGTTTCATGCCAGTCACTAAGCGGAACACGCGTATTTGTTTCGGTGGCATACTTATAAATTGGCTCTACCAGGGCATTAAACTGTTGCTGATTATCAGTCATGCTTGCCGTCCACATGATCCAGTCTGATTTAGTGTATGTACGGCGACTATCCAATGGAAGCCCATAAGTCTTTTGTTTGGAGAGATAATACTTCAATTCACTGTTATACACTGAGGCAGGAAAAAGGTTAAAACCTAACAGTTTATCCCAGATCAGGTTATACTTCTGGCTCCAGGTAGTATCGTTCCTGTCGAAAGTAAGCGCATAATGATCTCCTACATTTGACATTGCCATCCAGCGGGGAACCATGGCAACTGCACTATCGCGAAATCTTTTTGCCTCCTCTTTATAACCAAGCTTTTCCGCTAACTGTGCATATCCTGCAATACCCATGATGGCTTTTACAGAAAGATTTACATTCCGTGCAAGGTGTCCGGCAAAATCATCAGTACATAATTGATTGGCCGGATCAAAACCTTCTTTCAGGAGATAATTGGCCCAGGTGGTAAGGGTTTGCCAGTGCTTCTTTGCATAGTTGGCATTGCCTTCAGCCTTTGCGATGGCTGTAGTCAGGATCAGCATATTGCCGCTTTCTTCCACGGGCATGTCTTCGCGGTAGGTTTGTCCATTTGCTATTGGATAAGTTCCAATATCATGGGCTGCAAATGGTTTGGTAAACTTTCCACTTTCGCTGAAATAAAAAATACCATTGAGCATGCCCTTCAACAATTCCGGATTATATATTAAGTAGAGGGGTGCGGAAGGATAGGTTACATCCACAGTGTTGATAGAACCATTACTGAAGTTCTCTTTAGATAACCAAAGAATTTCCCCTTGAGGACTCTTAACCAGTTTGTGCGCAGCAATTGATTGCCTGTATGCCATTTCACAAAGCTGGGCATAGTCATTTCCTCCTGCAGCAACTGCATCTGCGTGCATTTGCTTGTCAAACGCTTCACATTTTTGAGAGATTGCAGGATATTCTTTAGCAGCTGCAGACAATATAGATTCAATGGTTACGGCATCGCCTGTTTTCCACCAGGGCCTCAGGTTCTGAGTGAAGAATTGAATGGAATAAATATCATCATACCCTAATAAAACAGTTTGTGATTTGGCAGTGGTTCCCAGTGCATCATAATGGAAAATCGTGTTCAGCATATTGTTCTTGTCAGCCGGAGCTGCAGCATCGTTGGCTCCAAAAGCCGTGATCTCATCATCTGCTGTAGTGATATATTGCATTACATTTCCAGCTTTGGATGTTGCCATGTACAGGTAGCCCCAATCAATTCTCAAATCATCACCTTTCTTTTGTAAGACAGGTTGCTCTATAGTACCGGTTCGCAATATGGAAAGCCCATTACTTTCATATTGTTTTGAATCTACTGGTTGTACTGGAGAATTGACAGCAAGATTGCTTGAAGCGGCTATGCAAACATCAACGCGGTGATTTTTCCCATCATTCGCTTTCACCTTTGTAGTGATATAAGAAACCGGCCGGGAAAGAAGTTGGAGATCATTTAACAGGAGCGGCGATAAAAAACTGAGTTCCAGGTCTACTGCACCCGCTGTAAACTGGTAAGTCGTTTTTGTAGCTGTAACATTCACAGACTTCTGAGAAGCTATAAGGATAGATTCATCTTTTGACTTTGGCTGCTGTGAAAGACCAAGATCAATCCATTGCCGTCTGCCATTAGTTTCAGCGTGAAAGGCGAGAACATTACGACCATTCTTTAACAGCGACTTATTATCAATAGGAATATAAGTGTACTTATTAGCCCGGCCTTTCACATCGGCTATCTTTTCACCATTCAGATAGACCTGAATATTGCCGATATACTGCAGTTTTAAGTATGGCTTGTTTAAACCAGGTGTGTTCAGATCAAACGATCTGCGTATCCAGATATCCTTACCCTTCCATGGAGTTTTAGCTCTGTCTTCACTTCCAAAAGAACCTGCACCTTTTTGCCATGCCTGGTCATTGAAGTCAGGTTTGATCCACCCTTCCCCAGGTTGCGTTTCAGTATATAAGGCATCAGTTGCTTTTTCATCAGCCGCAGGAATTATTGTTTCGTAAACCAGGCTTTTCGCCCCCATAAAGCGGTATATCTGTCCATCAATTTTGATCAACCCTAACAGTGAATGGTCCATCCCGGTCCAATGCTTTGTAGGCGCATTCGTGAGGGTGTCAGTAAATGACCAGATGCTGAAATAAGGATCATTGGTAATTAAGGGGTAAGCAGGTGCTTTGTCAACTTGGGCAAAGGAGGTAAAACCGGATAGGATTGCTACCCAAAACAGAACTTTTTTCATGGCAGTTAAGAGTTATCGTTTGAAGTTTTCTATTTGTCCGAGAACTCCTAAGGTATTGATTATCCGGTAAAATCGCCTGTAATTACTATGCAAAAAGTCTCATTCCCGTGCGGATTTATATCATTCTGGGGCGCGACCCAAGCTGATCAGTCTTCATTAAATCATCATTACAATGGTATAGACATCATCTGCGTCGTTTCTTCAACCAGCGCCTTCATCAGTAAGGCAGCTTTCCTGTGTTTTAGTATCGGTGCAATTTGCCCTCCCCAGAAAAGTAATAAGTCCCAGTTTTGCTGCTCTACAGCGGCCTTTCGTAAATGAGACATAAATGTTGCCTGCAACGGAAAAGGAAGCAATTGTTTTTCTTTTCCAATAAGATCCTTCGCAAGTGTAGTTGTAATACCCCGGCCTAACCTCCCGGTAAATACTCTTGATAAAGTAGTGGATACTTTAGAACCCGATAATAACATTTCCCTGTGAGCAGGCAAAGCACCTGATTCTTCAGTAGCCAAAAATGCAGTACCGATCTGCACCGCATCGGCGCCCAGAGTAAACGCAGCAGCAATTCCTCTTCCATTTGCAATTCCCCCTGCAGCTATCAGGGGTGCCTTCACTTTTTCCCGGATCAATTGCAATAATACAAAGGTGCCGATAGTTGATTGCTCTGCAGGCGCTAAAAATGAAGGGCGATGACCACCGGCTTCAAAACCAGCAGCCAGGATCAGGTCTACTCCCGCATTTTCAAGTGCAATCGCTTCATCCAATGTTGTAGCAGCACCCGCTGTTATAATTCCTGATCTTCTACATTGCTCCAACACATCTTCAGAAGGTATTCCAAACACAAAGCTGAATACTTTCGGACGAATGTCAAGTATTACTTGCAGCTGGTTCTCAAATCTTGATTTAAAGGGTGCAGGTTTTTCTGGCAATGGAATACCAGCCTGATCAAAATAAGGTTTGAATAACTTCTTCGTCTCTTCGAATTGCTCATCGCTTACCGTACCACCAGGCACATCATGGTCTGAAACCCACAGGTTAATATTATAAGGTTTATCAGTTGCTATCCTTAGTTTATTATTTACCTCAACAATCTCGTTTGGACTCATTGTATAAGCACCATAACCTCCAATGCCACCGGCATTTGACACGGCAGCAGTGAGTTCTACCGTTGAAAAATTACCTCCAAACGGTCCCTGCATGATCGGGTATTCAATACCCAGTAATTTGGTGACTCTTGTGTTGTACCACATTGTTACTATTAGTTATTTGTATCGGTCAGCATCTTATTTACGATAACCCATTTCCCATCAAGCTTGTGAAATGAAAGCATATTATGGTAATAGAAATCATACATCTTTACTTTCAACTCTGCTATGGCAATTGAGTTCACCACTTTGATGGATAATATCTCAGCTTTAAATGGCTTACCTGAATCTTTCGGGCTTTGCCGGTTAGCCACACCCTCGAAATACTGATCCAGCATTTTGAAATAAGGTTGACCTTTCACATCTCCAAAAAGCAAAGATCGGGGATAAAATACTTGTTCAAGCAAATTGATATCACCTTCATAAAGGCCTTTGATGTAATTATTTTCCAGCACTTCTTTAATTGCTTCCGTATCTGTTTGAATCGTTTTCATTTTTATACAATTTTATACTTTTAGCCCTGGCAATATTTTGCAACAAAGCGAGTAAGAATCTCTGCCTTGGGATCAGTCTCTATTTTTTGTTGTTGTAAACCCTTTTTCCTGCAGTACTGACACCTGTTCTCCTGCATAGCCCCAATCATCAGCACCTATTTCCTGGATCACAACATGGGTGAGATGAGGATCTTTATTAAGCACTTCCACTATCAGATCTGTTACTCCTTTTATTAATTGCTGTTTTTGTTCCCGGGTAACTCCCGCAGGCGCCACCTCTATTTTAACGTAAGGCATAAATTTTTGTTTGTGCCAAAGCTGCTTATGCAGCAGCTTTAGCGGTTAAGTTGACAGTCAGGTCAAAATCATCATAGATAAGGTTATCGCCCAGGTCCTTAAAGAAATTACCAGAACGGAACCGGATGCCGTATTTGGTACGGTCGATCACTATCTTACCTGAGGCGGATACAGAATCCTCATTGATTCTGATTGTTGCATCAAACCCAACCGGGTGTGTAATCCCCTTAATAGTTAGATTACCCTTAATGTGGTTATTATTCACGGAGGTAATTTCAAAGAATGCCTCAGGATAACGTTCTATGGAAAAAAAATCATCTGAGGCAAGGTGGCCGGCAAACTGGGCGTTGGTGGCAGGATCAGTAACATCCAGGATCTTTATTGATGTAGTATCCACCACAAAACTACCTCCTGTCAGTAAACCATCATGAACAGTCAATGCGCCTTTTTTAAGGCCGATGGTCCCAAAATGAGAACCAGTTACCTTGCGACCTTTCCAATCGATATTGCTCTGAGCAACAGCGATTTCATATTCCTTTTTATTCATTTTTCAGTTTTTGCGTTATAATTATTAATTACAATGCAAAGCTCTATTGGAAACAGAAGACCATTGCGTGACGTACCTCACATTCCAATGATGAAGTCATATTTGTGATCTATGTCACAAAAGGCAGTTCCAACTGCTAACAGCAGCTGGCTGAAAAATTAAGGATCAGGGGTGGTAAAGGCGGCTCAGGGTTTCGCGGGATACTCCCAAATAAGCAGCAATCAATTGCTTGGGAACGATGTTATATAATTGGGGATATTGTTGCATCAACTCTTCATAGCGAAATTTGGCATCGTTATTCATAAATGACAATAGCCGCTTTTGTAATGCAACATAACTCCTGTTAGTACGCCAGCGGAAAAAGTATTCTACCTGCGGGATATCCTTACATATCTTTTCCCTGTTGTTATTGGAAAGTAGCAGCACTTCAGCATCAGTGATACAATCAACGCAGACTGTGGCAGGATTTCCGCTATAAAGTGCGTTATAATCAGTAGTCCACCAGGTTGACATTGCAAACTGAAGGATGAACATCTTTACTTCATCACTTATATAAAATGATTTTAAGCAGCCATCAAGTACAAAATATTCCTGCTCTACTTTATTGCCTTCGGAAATCAATACTTCCCCTTTTTTGAAGGATTGTGGCGTGAAATACGAATAAAATTCGTCGAATTGAACTTCCGACAAACTGATAGTTTTGGAAATATGAGACCTTAGAATTTCTTTGGCATTCACCACAATGAAGATTTGGGTTAATTGTGTTAACCCAAAATTAAGCCCCATGCCGGATAAGCGGTTGAAAAATTATATAGCTTCTAACCACAGGTCCCTTTAATCGGAAAAATAACTTAGAGTTGAAACAAGTGATTGTCCTGTTCACGGGATTCGGTCTGGAATTGCCTGATAAAAAAGAAAATGACCAAATACCAACTCTTCTCCCACACATTATAACGTTAAAACATACAATTGAAATCTAACATGAGGACCCCTTTCTAATTCTGGCATAGGTGGCATTTTCTTTGTGTCAATTAATATATGTTTCGAAAGTTCATTTTTGCTACCGGCATTGAAAATAGCTGTCCCACAATTAATAATGGAAAAACAAGGATGGATGAGCTTGAAAAATGCGGACACTACACTCATTGGAAAAAAGACTTTGAATTAGTTAAAGAACTGGGAATTAATTTTCTTCGATATGGGCCTCCAATACACAAAACATTCCTGGGGCAGAACAGGTACGACTGGTCCCTCGCTGATGAAAGTTTTAATGAAATAAGAAAAAAAGAAATAATTCCGATTGTTGATCTATGCCATTTTGGAGTTCCCGACTGGATCGGCAATTTTCAGAACCCGGAATTCCCGGACCTATTTGCAGGATATGCTCGTGATTTTGCCCGCCGATTTCCCTGGATCCAGCTATATACTCCCGTAAATGAAATGTATATCAATGCGCTTTTCTCTGCCTACTATGGCTGGTGGAATGAACAGCTAACAACCGACAGGTCTTTTGTAACTGCTCTTAAACATACCGTCCGTGCAAACATCCTGGCCATGAAGGCGATCCTCGAGGTCCGCCCCGATGCAATCTTCATTCAAAGCGAGTCCTCTGAATATTTCCATGCAGAAAACCCAAAGGCAATCAAACCAGCCGAATTAATGAATGCCAGGAGGTTTTTATCGCTCGACTTAAACTATGGGATCAGGGTAGATTCGGAAATGTATGAATACCTGATGGATAATGGCATGACAAGAGATGAATATCATTTCTTCATAGAAAATAATCTAAAACGTCACTGCATTATGGGCAATGACTACTATATAACTAATGAACATCGTGTTTCAGCAGATGGAAGCACAAGATCTGCAGGAGAGATCTTTGGATTCCATGTGATCACATCTCAATATTATGATCGATATAAACTTCCTGTTATGCATACTGAAACGAATTTAAAACAGGGGCCGAATGGAGATGAAGCAGTGAACTGGCTTTGGAAAGAATGGGCAAATGTAATGCGTGTCCGTAACGATGGTGTACCTATCGTTGGCTTTACCTGGTATTCTCTCACTGACCAGGTTGATTGGGATTCTGCATTATGCCGAAACAACAACAATGTCAATCCACTGGGACTATATGACCTAGATAGAAATATAAGACCGGTTGGTACGGCTTACCAACAATTAATAAAGGACTGGCGACAGGTTCTTCCAACCAATAGTGTTTGTCTGCATGTCCCAATTGAAGTGCCTTCCTGGCTTAATGATTCCAAGAAGGATAATAAAGAAGCAGAAATGGACCGGAAGAATGAAAGTTCTACTCCGGCCTTATTGAATAAGGCAAAAACACCAGCATGAAATTCAAGGACAAAACGGTAATTATAACAGGAGCCAGCGGAGGTATTGGTCTTGCTACGGCAAAAAAATTTGGCGAAGAAGGTGCTAACCTGGTGCTGGCAGATATTAACCAGGATGGATTAAACAAGGCATCCGAAACTTTAAAAGCAGCAGGAGCAAAAAATATCTGGACAACTGTATGTGATGTAAGCAAAGAAAATCGCGTTGAGGAAACAGTAGATGGTGCCATTGATAAATTTGGCAGATTAGATATAATAGTCAACAATGCTGGGCTAATGATCTTTAAAAAAATTGAGGAACAGACAGTTGATGATTGGAACCGTGTGCTCAGTGTAGATCTGCTGGGCGCATTCTTTTTTATAAAGCACGCTTTTCTTAAGATGGTAAGTGGCGGTGCCATTGTAAATATTTCCAGTATTCATGCCATAGAAACAACTCCTATGGTTGCCTGCTATGCAGCCGCGAAGGCCGCATTACTGTCTCTGACCCGGTCAGCTTCGATAGAAGGAAAGTCGAAAGGAATCCGCGTAAATGCTATATTACCCGGCGCGATTGATACCCCAATGCTTTGGGATAATCCAAATGTTAAAGCCGGAATTGAAAAGATTGATATCACCTCCGTGGGAAAACCAGATGACATTGCAGATGCTATTGCCTACCTGGCATCGGACGAAGCAAAATTTGTACAGGCTGCCATGGTGAGGGTAGATGGAGGCAGATTATCCACCCTGTGATCAAACAAATTCCTCAAAAAATGCTATGGCATCCACGCCACTTTCTGCACACTTTTATTGGGTTCCCCTATTATATCTCTGTACAACTCCGGTCTTCTTGCCTTGATATATCGGTTTCCTCCAGCATTGGTCAGCTTATCAGTCGTCAATTCCGCAATTGAAATACAGTTATCCAACGAACGGCATTCAGTGATAATCTCTCCAAATGGATCTATGATCATCGAACATCCATTTTTCAACTGGTCATCATCCATGCCTATGGGGTTGGAAAAAACGGCGTAAATACCATTGCTTTCCAGCACATTGGGATCCTAAGCTTAGAATTCCACGTGGACAAGTTGTCGC
>JADMIO011875036.1_pt1 | contig 41316 bp, 40 predicted proteins | sample 8958161 | NCBI WGS metagenome assembly JADMIO01 (sample SAMN16585339, study PRJNA669376) | soil metagenome | isolation source: Crop rotation soil | place: USA: Cullars Rotation, Alabama | collected 2011 | reverse complement strand
GGCCGCGACTTCAAGTCACGTGAATTCCAAGCTTCGGATCCCACTGTGCTGGAAAGACTTCATCTCTCCTTCGGCGTGCAGTTCACCGTAGTGCTCTTCGCACTGGTGACCTCGATGGGCATCGCGAGTATCCCTGCCGCCTCTCTTGTCGGCATCGCGATCATCCTCACGGCCGTCGGCCTTCCCGCCGAAGCCATCGGCGTCCTCTTCGTCTTCGACCGCATCCTGGACATGGCCCGCACCGCCGTAAACGTCTACGCCGACGCCGCGTGCGCTGTCATCGTTGCACGCTTGGAGGGCGAGAAAGACGTGCTTACATAGCACGCGCTCGCAAGCTCGTTGCATCTCATTGGTTGAGACGACTTGCGACAAAGGCTTTCGCAGGTTGAGGCCAGCCTGTCTGCGTTGAACCTTGCGTCCATTGAAAAAGCGTCAGGCCGGGCGGGAGTGCGAAGGGCTTTGACGGGGGGCGTCGAAAACAGGGATGTTTTCGTCGAGCCTCCAGGGATGGATTCACGGCGTCCCCCCGGCGAAGCCCTTCGCGCTCTCGCCCGGCCTGACACGATTCCAGCATCCCCCGACGGAGCACTTTCGTGCTCTCGTCCGGGATGCTTTAGCAACGTTTGAAGGTCAGTGCGCCGGTGCGACCGGCGGTTTGCTCGTGCGCTTGCCGTTGCGGCGACCGCGCTTTTCCTCTTCGGAGGCGCCGGCATCCGCGTGGGCCGCGGGTGCAGGCTGGCGAGTGAGCGCAACCTGCAGAACCTCGTCGATCCACTTCACCGGCTTGATCTCGAGATTGCCCTTGATGTTGTCGGGAATCTCGACCAGATCCTTCTGGTTCTCGTCCGGAATGAGCACGGTCTTGATCCCGCCACGATGTGCAGCGAGCAGCTTCTCCTTGAGCCCGCCGATCGGCAGCACTTCACCGCGCAGCGTGATCTCGCCGGTCATCGCAACGTCGGATCGCACCGGAATCTTCGTCAGCGCTGAGACGAGTGCAGTGCACATGCCGATGCCGGCGCTGGGGCCGTCCTTCGGCGTCGCGCCTTCCGGAATGTGCAGGTGCACGTCGAGCTTCTGATAGAAATCCGGCTCGAGCCCGAGAACCTGCGCGCGGCTGCGCACGACCGTCATCGCTGCCTGAATGGATTCCTGCATCACCTCGCCCAGCTGGCCGGTGTGCTGCAGCTTGCCCTTGCCCGAAACGACGGCCGCTTCGATGGTGAGTAGCTCGCCGCCCACTTCCGTCCACGCAAGGCCGGTAACCTGGCCCACGCGGTCCAGATCCTCGGCTTTGCCGTAGCGGAAGCGACGCACACCCAGGAATTTGTCCAGGTTCTTCGGCGTCACGCTGACGGCAGACTGCTCTTTCTTGTTGAGCAGCATCTGCTTCACCGCCTTGCGGGAGATCTTCGCGACTTCGCGCTCGAGATTCCGCACGCCCGCTTCGCGCGTGTAATACCGCACGATGTCGAGCAGCGCCGGCTCGGAAACCTTGAGCTCATCGTCCTTGAGCCCGTTGTTCTTCATCTGCTTGGGCAGCAGATAGCGCTTCGCGATATTGAGCTTTTCGTCTTCGGTGTAGCCCGGCAGTCGGATCACTTCCATGCGATCGAGCAGCGGCGCGGGAATGTTCAGCGAATTGGCCGTGCAAACGAACATCACCTCGGAGAGATCGAGGTCCACCTCGAGGTAGTGGTCGTTGAACGTGGCGTTCTGCTCAGGATCCAGCACTTCGAGCAACGCGCTCGACGGATCGCCGCGGAAGTCCATGGACATCTTGTCGACTTCGTCCAGCAGGAACAGTGGGTTGTGCACGCCCGCCTTCGACATGTTCTGCACGATCTTGCCGGGGAGCGAGCCGATGTAGGTGCGGCGATGACCGCGAATCTCGGCCTCGTCGCGCACGCCGCCGAGCGACATGCGCACGAATTTGCGATTGGTCGCACGCGCGATGCTCTGGCCGAGCGAGGTCTTGCCGACGCCCGGCGGACCGACGAGGCACAGAATCGGGCCGCGAATCTTCTCGACGCGCTGCTGCACGGCGAGATACTCGACGATGCGCTCCTTGATCTTCTCGAGGCCATAGTGGTCCTCGTCCAGGATGTGCTCCGCCTTCGCGATGTCCTTGAGGATCTTGGTGCGCTTCTTCCACGGCACCTTGACGAGCCAGTCGATGTAATTGCGGACCACGGTCGCTTCCGCTGACATCGGCGACATCATCTTCAATTTGTTGAGCTCGGCGTTCGCCTTCTCGCGCGCCTCTTTCGGCATGCCGGACTTGGCGATCTTCTGCTCGAGATCGGTGATCTCGTTGCCGCCCTCGTCCATCTCGCCGAGCTCTTTCTGAATCGCCTTCATCTGCTCGTTGAGGTAGTACTCGCGCTGGCTCTTCTCCATCTGCGCCTTGACGCGGCCGCGGATGCGCTTCTCGATCTGCAGCACGTCCATCTCGCCTTCGATGGCGACCAGGATGTGCTCGAGACGTTTGCGGGTATCGAGGATCTCGAGAACCTTCTGCTTCTCGGCGAGCTTCAGCGACATGTGCGCCGCGACGGTGTCCGCGAGGCGCCCAGGATTCTCGATGCCGGCGAGTGCGGTGAGCACTTCTGGCGGCACTTTCTTGTTGAGCTTCACGTACTGCTCGAACTGCGTGATGACCGAGCGGCCGAGCACGTCCAGCTCTTTCTCGTCGTACGCATCGGCATCCGGCAGGAGCTCGGCGTCCGCGGAGTAGTACTCCGTGCCCTGGAGGCGATCGATGCGGGCGCGATCCACACCTTCGACGAGCACCTTCACGGTGCCATCGGGAAGTTTCAGCAGCTGCAGGATCGTGGCGACCGTACCGATGCGGTAGAGGTCATCGCTCTTGGGGTCGTCGACGTCGGCGGCCTTCTGGGCGACCAGCATGATGCGCTTGTCTGCCCGCATGGCGGCATCGAGCGCCTGAATGGACTTCTCCCGCCCCACAAAGAGCGGAATGACCATATGCGGATAGACCACGACATCGCGCAACGGCAGAACCGGAACGGCTTCGATGCGGGAGGGAGTGGCACTGGGAGTGGAGGATTCGGACACGCTAGAGCCCTCGCTGGCTGAACACACCGCTCCCGTTACAGCGGCTGGTGCGATCTAAACTGAAGCCGGGCAGGTTCAGTGGTTGCTGCCGGACACGCGTCGCGGCTGCTCGTCCACCCCGGCCAGCCTTCCGTCGTCCGAACGGTAAACCACGTAAGGCTTGGTCTGCCCCTCGATGACGGTTTCGTCGATGACGATCTTGGCGACGTTGCGCATCGAAGGAAGCTCGTACATGGTGTCCAGCAGCACCGTTTCAAGAATGGTGCGCAGGCCGCGGGCTCCGGTCTTGCGGGCCATGGCGCGATGGGCCACCGCGCGCAGGGCCTCTTCGCGGAACTCGAGCTCCGCCCCTTCCATGTCGAACAGCCGCCGATACTGCTTGGTCAGCGCATTCTTGGGCTCGGTCAGGATGGAGATGAGCGCGGCCTCGTCGAGCTCATCGAGCGTGGCGACCACCGGCAAGCGGCCGACAAACTCCGGGATGAGTCCGTACTTGATGAGATCTTCGGGCTCGACGTCGTGGAACAGGTCCGCGCCATGCGGCCGCTCGTTGTTGCCGCGCACCTCAGACGTGAACCCGATCCCACTCTTCTGCGTGCGGTTCAGGATGACCTTCTCGAGGCCCGCGAACGCGCCGCCGCAGATGAAAAGGATGTTCTGCGTGTCGACCTGCAGGAATTCCTGCTGCGGATGCTTTCTGCCGCCCTGCGGGGGCACCGAGGCAATCGTGCCTTCGATGAGCTTCAGCAGGGCCTGCTGGACGCCCTCACCCGAAACGTCACGAGTGATCGAGGGGTTGTCCGACTTGCGCGAGATCTTGTCGATCTCGTCGATGTAGACGATGCCGGTCTGCGCCTTCTCGACGTCGTAGTCACACTTCTGCAGCAGCTTCTGGATGATGTTTTCGACGTCCTCGCCGACGTAACCCGCTTCCGTGAGCGTGGTGGCATCGGCGATGGTGAACGGTACGTTGAGCAGTCGCGCGAGCGTTTCGGCGAGCAGCGTCTTGCCGCAACCCGTGGGGCCGATCAGCAGGATATTGCTCTTGGCGATCTCGACGTCGTCCTTGCCACGGCCACCGCTGCGGGTTTGAAGCCGCTTGTAATGGTTGTAGACCGCAACCGAAAGCGTCTTCTTGGCGCGATCCTGGCCGATGACGTATTCGTCCAGAACCTTCTTGATCTCGTGAGGTTTGGGGAGCTTGTCCCGGGCGCGCTCGGCGCGATCCTCGAGCTCCTCGCGAATGATGTCGTTGCAGAGCTCGACACACTCATCGCAAACGAAGACGGAGGGGCCGGCGATCAGCTTGCGGACTTCGTGCTGGCTCTTCCCGCAAAAGGAGCAATAAAGCAGCTTGCCGTCGTCATGCCGCCCGCGGGAGTCCTCGCTCATCGATTGCCCTCGTAATACACAGCGCGCCTACAGGAAGCTCCTGAAGGCGCAGTGGTTTTATAGCACGCGCTCCCCGCGTTTAGCTACTTGGCACAAGCCCCGACGGCCCCGCCGACCGCGGTTTTGTCCGCAATGTGCGCTGCGTTCGCCTTACGGCGTAGCCGCCGCGGGCCGGGCCCGCCCACCGCGCCCGCTCAAGCCTTGGTCGAAGACCCGGGGGTCGGCAGCTCGCCGCGCTTCTCGAGCACCTTGTCGATGAGCCCGTAGCGGATCGCCTCTTCCGAGGCCATGAAGTTGTCGCGGTCGGTGTCGACCTTGATCTTCTCGACGCTCTGACCCGTGTGCTTGGCCAGTATTTTGTTGAGTCGGTCACGTGTGCCGAGCATTTCCCGGGCATGGATCTCCATGTCCGCGGCCTGACCCTGAAAGCCGCCGAGCGGCTGGTGGATCATCATGCGGGCATGCGGCAGGCAGAAGCGCTTGCCCTTCGTGCCACCTGCGAGCAGCACGGCGCCCATGCTGGCCGCCTGGCCGATGCAGATGGTGCTCACGTCCGGCCGCACGAACTGCATCGTGTCATAAATGGCCAGACCCGAGCTCACGATGCCGCCGGGAGAATTGATGTAAAGCGCGATGTCCTTGTCCGGGTTTTCGGACTCGAGGAACAGCATCTGGGCGACGATGATGTTCGCCATGTAGTCGTCCACCGGGCCGACGACGAAGATGACCCGCTCTTTGAGCAGGCGGGAGTAGATGTCATAAGCCCGCTCGCCGCGAGCGGTCTGCTCGACGACGATGGGGACCAGATTCAGGGCTCGTTCGTTCATGGCGGTCACTCGCTGGGTTTGGCACCGAAGCCCGTAAGCTCACTGAAGCTCTGGGCCTTATCCGTGATCGTAGCGCGCTCGAGCACCCAGTCCAGTGCCTGGTCCTCGAGAATTGCGGACTCGACGCTGCGCATCGCATCCGCGTTCTGCAGATAGTTGCGGCGCACTTCGTCCGCATTAGGGTAACCCGCCGCGATTTCGTTCACGCGATCGAGAATGCGCTGGCGATCCGGCTTGAGGCCCGCGCTGCTCACGAGTGCACCGAGCACCAGCCCGAGCGCCACGCGCCGTCGTGCGGGCTGTTCAAACGGCTCGCGCGGCGGCAGCTGGCTCACATCGCTTGCGCCCATGCGCCGGCCCATGTCCAGCTGCATGTGCTGAACCTGCTCATCGACGAGCGACTTCGGCAACTCGATGGGGTTGTCCTTGTAGAGGGCATCCATCACCTGCGAGCGCAAGCGCTCGCGCGAGAGATTCTCCACTTCGCGCTCCATGCTCTCGCGTACCTCCTTCTTGAGCGTCTCGAGATTGCCTTCCTGCACGCCGAAGGCCTTCATGAATTCCGCATCCAGCCCCGGCAGCGACTGCTCCTCCACCTTCTTGATGGTGAAGTGCATCTCGGCCGTGCGCCCCGCAAGTTGGGGCGCATTCGGATCCGGTGGCAGCGGCAGGTTGATGGACTTTTGCTCGCCGGCGCGCGCGCCCTTCACACCGTCGTTGAGCTCCTGCGGAATCTGCTTGTTCTCACCGACGACGAAGCTGGCATCCTGATCGTGCTTGTGTGCGTGCTCGCTGCCGTCGTCGGCATGCATGTGATAGTCGATGGTGACGCGATCCGAGTCGCGCGCGGGGCGATCGACTTCGGTGAAAACCGGGCGCTGCTTGCGCATGCTTTCAATCATCGCGTCCACATCGCCATCGGTGACCGCAGCGACGGGCTTCTGCAGCGCAAGACCGTCCACCGGCTTGATCTGCACTTCGGGCAACACTTCGAAAACCGCGGCGTACTTGAGATCCGTGCCCTGGTCCGTGGCAAGCGGCTCGATGCGCGGGCCCGCCGCCGGTCGTAGCTTCTCCTGGGTGATAGCCTCCGCGAGGCTGCTGCGCATGAGGTCGCCAAGCACCTCGGCCCGCACCTGCTCGCCGAACTGTTTCTGAATCACCTGCAAAGGCGCCTTGCCGGGGCGAAAGCCCTTCAGACGTGCCGTGCGCGAAATCTTCTTCAGCCGATCCGCGATCTCACCGTCGACCCGCTGGGCCGGTACTGCGACTTCCACGCGCCGCTCCAGACCGCCGGTAGCCGTAACTGACACTTGCATAGAAGGCCCTGATCCTCGTTCTTCCAGATATATCTACGGGGTTGCTCCTGCAACCCCGTAAGTCCTGCGCCCCCGCGCATGGCAATACTTGCGAAAGGAGAGACTCGAACTCTCACGGGTTGCCCCACCGGCTCCTAAGGCCGACGCGTCTACCATTCCGCCACTTTCGCACGCGTTCAAGGGGGCGCGGATTATAGATGCTCGAGCAGGCACAGGGCGGCTTCTATTTTCTCCAGCTGATCCTGTAGCCGGTCGCCCGCTCCGCGCGCGAGGACACTGGCGATGTCTTCATCGAGGCCACTGGCCTGCTGCCGCAGTGCCGCGACTGCCACGGTGACCGTGGAGTGAATCTGCTCAAGCCCGGCCAGCGTTTCCTTGAGCAGAGCGGCCACCTGGGCGAGCGAATCCTGGCGGTAGCTACTCAAGAGTACGTCTCCTGTGGCATGAAAGTACGAAAGCCACTATATTTGTGCGCCATGGCCGCCGCTGCCCCTGTCGGATATAACCATCAAGACGTATTCGCGCAGCGTCTCCGTCAATCGGTCGCGCTGTTCGGCGGACCGACGGCCCTCTCCCGCCGCATCGGGCGGTCGGAGGGGGCCATCCGCAAGTGGCTGCGCGGCGAATCCGAACCCAACGTCACCGACCTGCGCGCCATCTGCGCTGCATGCGGAACCACTGCGGACTGGCTGGTTAACGGCGTGGGAGAAAGCGGGCTCATTCCTTCGGGAGTGCGTGAGCCAACCGTGACGTACGGTGCGCCGGCACCCGTGGATGATGCGCTGCTCGAAAGCATCATGATCACGGTGGATGAACTCGAAGCGCAGAGCGAGACGAAAATCGCTACAAACAATATCGGTATTAACCGCAAGGCCGCGCTGGTCACCGCGCTGTACGCTTTGTGCCGCGCGCGGGGCACTGTCGATCGCGATGCCATTTCCCGACTCATGAGGCTCGCAGTTTGAATCGGGAGTTTGGTACATTACGCCCGCCTTAAAATTGATGCAGCCACGGAGGGGCTTCCTCTTCCTCCAATCGCGTCGCATGAGGCGCAATGCGTTACTCGCAGGACAAAGAAAAGAGCGCCGAGCTCTTGCGACTGGTATTGCCGTTGATGGCGCGGCAGTCGGCCGCATTTCATCCGCTCAGCTACGCGCTCTGGTACGAGCACGTCTCCGGAATGAATCCCGCGCTCACGCAGCTTCTGGAAAAGAAGCTCGCCGCGAACGCCACGCTCAACGACGACGAGGTCAATCGCCTGCACGCCCAGTACATTGCTGCGCGTGATCTCGACGCGTTGGAACGTGTGCAGGAACAGCTGCGCACGCTGCTGAAAGAAACCGCTCTCACCGCGGCAACCGCCGGAGCGGAAGCCGATCAGTTCGGCACGGCGCTGGAGCAACGCAAGGCACAGCTGGTGGATGCCGACAGCAATGATGGTGTCGGACGAGTCGTCGCGGAATTATTGAATGAAACGGTGCGGATTCAGGCTGCCACCCAAGCGCTTTCGCAACGGCTCGAGGCCAGCGCGGAAGAAGTGAACACGCTCACGGACCGGCTCGAGCGTGCGCAGAACGAAGCGCTGCTCGATCCTCTTTCGGGATTGAAGAACCGGCGCGGACTCGAGCGCGCCGTCGAGGAGATGTTTCCGCAAGGTGCGGGCTTTGCGGGCACCGCGCTGCTGGTGGCCGACATCGATCTTTTCAAACGCATCAACGATACGTACGGGCATCTGCTCGGCGACAAGGTGATCCGCGCCGTCGCGCAGGTGCTGCACGGGAACATCAAAGGGCGCGACGTTTCGGCGCGAGTAGGCGGCGAGGAATTCGCCGTACTGCTGCCGGGCACCACCCTCGAAGGCGCCAGGGCACTCGCGGAGCAGATTCGCAACGCCGTTTCCCGCGGCCGCATTCACCGCGGCGAAAAAGACGAGAACATCGGCGGCGTGACGCTTTCCATCGGTGTCGCCGTAGCAGCGCCGAACGAGAATCTCGAGCAACTTTTCGCGCGTGCCGACGGCGCGCTCTACGAAGCCAAGCGCACCGGCCGCAACAAAACCTGCGTCAGTCCGCCGCCTGGCGCCTGACCTGCGTTCGATTCGAACGCTGCTCGGCAGGTTTCTCCGCGTGATACAGGTTGTAGGCGGAGGCCAGCAACGCGACGTGTGAGAACGCCTGCGGAAAATTCCCGAGCTGGCGCTGCGCGATCGGGTCGTATTCCTCAGCAAGCAAACCGACATCGTTGCGCAATCCCAGCAAGCGATCGAACAGCTCCTGCGCCTGCTCGCGACGGCCGAGCATGAGATAGGCATCGACCAGCCAGAAGCTGCACGCGAGAAATGCGCCCTCGCCTTCCGGCAGACCATCTTTGGTTCTGCCGGTGTCGTAACGACGCACGAAGCCCTCGTGAATCAAATGCCGTTCGATGGCGGCAACCGTTCCCACGAAACGCGGGTCCTTCGCTTCGATGAACCCTACCGCAGCCAGCAGCAACAGATTCGCATCGAGCAGCTGCGATCCGTAGGACTGCACGAAGGTGTTCTGCCGCGCATCGAACGCTTTCGAGCACACTTCGCGATGGATGCGCCCGCACATTTCCTCCCAGTGATCGACCGGCCCTTCGAGATCGAACTCCCGAGCGCTCTTCACAGCACGGTCGAACGCCACCCAGGCCATCACTTTCGAGTAAGTGAAATGCTGCGGCGGGCCGCGCACTTCCCACATTCCATGATCCGGCTCCACCCAGATGCCTTCGAGATGCTTCAACAGCTCGCGCTGCAGCGACCAGCTCGCTTCCATGCCGCCCAGGCCACCGCGCCGCGCCTGATAGAGAGCGTCCATGACCTCGCCGAACACGTCGAGTTGCAGTTGTGCGTGCGCTGCGTTGCCGATGCGTACGGGGCTGGAGTGCTCGAAACCGCTCAGCCAGGGCACATCGAATTCCGTGAGTCGGCGCTCGCCAGCAAGGCCGTACATGATCTGAATCTGAGTGGCACTGCCGGCCACTGCGCGCACCAGCCACTCGCGCCAGGCCTCTGCCTCCTTGAAGAACCCGCCGTTCATCAACGCGAGCAGCGTCCAGGTGGCGTCACGCAGCCAGCAGTAGCGATAGTCCCAATTGCGCGTGCCGCCGATCTGCTCGGGCAAGGATGTGGTAGGTGCCGCGACGATGCCGCCCGTGGGCGCGTAGATGAGCGCCCGCAGCGTGATGAGCGAGCGCCGCACCGGTTCGGCCCAATGATTCTTCGCGGCGCACTGTTGAATCCATTCGGTCCAGAACGACTCGGTGTCGCGCAACGACTGTTCGGCATCCGGCGGTGCAGGCGGCGGCAGATGCGAGGGCTGGTACGTGAGGGAAAACGAAACTGCCTCGCCTTCGCGCAGGTCGAATTCGCTCACGGTGCTGAGCGACTCGCCTTTCATCTCCACGTCACCGTGAACGATCGCCATGTCAGGGCCCGCGATGGCCTTGATCGTATGCTCATCGATGCGGCTGACCCACGGGACCAGTGCGCCGTATCCAAAGCGCAGCACCAGACGCATTTTCATGCGCACGCGGCCCCTCTCGCAGCGCACGATACGAATGATGTCCGAAGCCTTGCCTCGGGGCGGCATGAAATCGGTGAGCACGACGCAGCCGCTCTCTGCATCGAACCGAGTCTCGAGAATCAGCGTGTCGCCGCGGTATTTCCGTGAGACGCAATGGCGCCCATCCGGGCGCAATTCCCAGCAGCCGTTGTTCTCATCTCCCAGCAGCGCAGCGAACAACGCATCCGAATCGAACCGCGGCCAGCAAAGCCAGTCGATCGAGCCTTGCCTGCTGACGAGTGCCGCCGTCTCGCAGTCGCCGATGAGCGCGTAGTCTTCGATGGGTGACGGCATGTTCCGGACATGCCGCAAAAACTATTCCCGCCGCCCGATTTCAATCCAGCAGGGCATTCAGGCGCTTGAAGAGACCTTCGAAGCGGCCCAGCGTGCCGGTGTCCAGACGGGTGAGCAGCTTCGTCTGATTACGCAGCAGATGTGCGGCGGGGCGATACGAATCCACCGGACGCCCGAGTGCCGCGCGGATGCGCTCGAGAATTCTCGGGCCCGGCGGCAAGGAAGCCTTGTTCACCGTGCCGGCGCCGGACTCGTGCAACAGCGCCAGGTAGAAATCCTCGTCGAACAGATCTTCGATGTCCGATTCCTTGCGCTGGCTGAACTCGCCGATCTCCACGAGCCGCGTCGCCTCGAGCAGGCGATGCTCCGGAAGCGCCGCATCGCGGTTGTCGCCACTCACCACCCCGTGCACCAGCGCAGCGACGTTGAGCTTGTTGCCATAGAGCGCGACGAACGCCGGAACGTTTTCGACGCCGCCCGCTGGCACCAGCACCCAGCGATCGCTCAGGTTGGTGCGCCCCTGAGTCTGGCGAAGGTGATCGCTCAGGATCTGCAAATAGATCATGTCGCTCGGGGTTCGCACCACGAGCGTGTCCGGCCCCTGCGTCAGGTTTTGCGCGATCGCATAACCGAGCGCGGCTTGCAGCGGAAACACCGTTTCAGGGTGGTGGCGACGGACTTCAGAGCTCACCACCGTGCCGGCCTCTTCCGCATCTTCCACCGTTCGTGCGCGATGCAGTTGCGTCGCGCGGATCATGAACGGCGAATGCGTGCTGTAAATCACCTGATGGCCGTTGCCCGCAAGCTCCGCGTCGATCATGTCCAGCAGATCGGACTGCCCGGCGGCATGCAGCCCAAGCCCGGGCTCATCGAGCAGCACCACGAGCTTCTGGCGCGCCTTGCGATAAGCGGAGAAGAAGGCGAAGAACGAGAAGAACCACACGAAGCCACTCGAGCGCTCATCGAAGTTGAGCGTCATGCCGTGGCGCGTGTTCTCGATGCGCACGTGCAGCCACGGCGGCAACTCCTCGCCATCCGGCGGATGCTGAAAGTCCGCATCGAAGGAAACCCGCAGCTGCTTGTTCTGTTTCCAGTATTTGAAAGCCTGCTTGCTCACGTGAACCGCGGCAGCCTCGAGCGCGGCACGGCGCTGCTCGTAAGCCTTCATGGTGAATTCCGCAGCGTCCACTCCGGCCAGGCTGAGCATCGACTTCGCGGTCATCTGATTGCGATCGAGCTGCTCCGGCTTGCGGCTTTGAATGAAGGGCACGGAAAACCGGCCGGGCAGCGTGCTGTAGTGGTCGAAGTACAGGAACTTCGGCAACAGCTCCGCCAGCTTGCGCATGGCCCGATCGTGCACCGACGCCGCATCGCCTTTGTCGGACACGGCGGCCTCGTCGAGATCGTAGGCAAAGCTCAGCGTGTTGCCGTAAGTGCGGGACACTGTAATCTCGCGACTCGCGAAGGCGCCGGCACCGAGCTCCGCCTCGAGTGCAGCCATATCCGCATCCTCGAGGACAAAGCGCGCAGTGATGGGTGCGCGCTCCGGAATGGATTCGCGGTCTTCATTGCGGCGCGTGCGCGGGTATTCGCTCAGGTCGTCGAAAGCCGTGTCCGTGCCCTGCAGGGGGTTCAGCTTGTAGAGCGCCTCCAGAAACGCCGTCTTGCCACTCTCGTTCTTGCCGACGAGGCAGGTGACCTCGGGGTCGATGGCGACTTCGGTAGCGTCATTGATGCTCTTGAAGTCCCTGACGTGAGCCGACGTTAAGCGCATTGCCGGATCTCACTTCACGATATCGAGCAGCTCCACTTCGAATACGAGCGTCGCGCCGGGAGGAATGACGGGCGGGCGACCCTGCTCGCCATAAGCAATCTGATACGGACACACCAGCTGACTCTTGCCGCCCACCTTCATGAGCTGCACGCCTTCCGTCCAGCACGGGATCACCCCGTCGAGACCGAAAGTGATCGGCTCGCCGCGCTGCACGGAGCTGTCGAACACCTTCCCGTCGGTCAGCTTGCCGGTGTAATGCACTTTGACCTGGTCCGTGGCCTTCGGCGAGCGGCCCGTGCCGGCCTTGAGCTCCTTGTAGATGAGTCCGGAAGCGGTCTTCGTCACCCCGGGCTCTGCGGCGGCCTTGTCGAGATATGCCTTGCCTGCCTCAGCGGCTTTGGCGCCCACTGCCGCGAGACGCGTGCGATGCAGCTCATCGACCTTGGGACCGTACTTGTCGATCTCGACTTCCAGCGTCTTGCCCCCCATCGCATCCGCCATGCCTCGGTTGACCACCGCGAGCTCCTGCGGCGTGAGCTGGAAAGAGCTCAGCCCCAGTTTGTTGACCACCAGCGCGCCGAGCGCATAGAGGGTCTTGTCGTTCTCGCTCATTCCCGCCGGTGCGGCGGGCTTGGCGGGCGCAGCGGCCTCCTCTTGCTTGCCTTTGCATCCGGCAAGGGCGATCACGACTGCAGACAGGGCAACGAAATAAGAAGCAAAGCGCATGCGGGGCTCCCGGTTGAAGGGGCGTGACTCTAAGGGGCTGGGGCATCAATTGCCACAGGCATCGACGCTCAGCGGGTCGCGGGCCTCGCTCTCGGTGGATTCTCGGTGATGGCCACCAGCGCCAGATAGCGCGTGCGATCCAGCGTGAATTGCAGTTCCTTCTTGGGCGGATTGCTGGTCTTGAGCAGCGACTCACTGCACGAGAGGTCTTTCGCCTGAAAACGCGTGAAGGAGTTCTCGAGCGGGCCTGGCCGACAAAGCTCGTTCGCCGCAGCGATGATCCGCTGCGCGCGCGCGAAGTGTACGGGATTGGATTTTCGCAGCGCCTCCAGAGACTTGATCCCGTCGAGATAAACAACCGGCGATGGAGGCGGCACCGCCGCAAAGTCCGCGGCGAGCGAAACGGAAGCACAAGCGAGAGCCGCTATGGAAGGCAATATCGGGATGCGCATACCCAAGTCTCCATGGATTGCGATTTGAAGATTCGCCTGGCCGGATTCTCGGCCTTTCGGACCGCGTGTGGCAAGGCCGCGCCAGGTATCACTCGGCGCACCGCGCAGTTACCATCCTGGCAATGAACAAGTTCGCGCTGCGCCACGTGCGGCTCTGGACATCGGCGATTGCGGGGATCCTGGCCTACTTTGCCCTGCCGCACGAGTGGCAGCAGCTTACCCGTGTGCTCGCCGGCTGGAACACCTTCACTCTGCTGTTCCTGATCCTCGCCTGCATCTGGATGAACGGTCAGAGTTCCAAACAAATCGGTGCGCGCTATCAGGAGGAGGACGAGACCGCTCCAGTGATTCTGCTAGTGGTCATCGTCGCCGCCCTGCTCAGTCTGATCGCCATCGTCGCTCAGCTCGCGGCACTCAAGTCGGCCGGCAGCAGCGAGCGCGCATTTCATATCGGCCTCGCAGCACTCACGGTCGCGAGCTCGTGGTTGCTGGTGGGCACGATGTTCACGCTTCATTACGCGGACCTCTTCTATCGCCCGCGTCCTTCATCAGACGAGCGGCCGCTGACTTTTCCCAAAACCGGGATGCCCACGTTTTCGGATTTCGCCTATTTCTCGTTCACGATCGCCGCAGCGTGCCAGACCTCGGACGTCTCGACCGCGCAGGGCAAGATTCGCCGCGTGGTACTGCTGCAGACGATCGTCTCGTTCGTGTTCAATCTGGCGATACTGGGCTTCGCCATCAACGTGACCGCGGGGATTCTGGGAAACTGAAGCGGCCCGGCATCGTGCGCACCCGACCGCTGTAATAGACTTCGCGCCGCCACGCTTTCATCGCGCGCCCGTAGCTCAGCTGGATAGAGCACCGGCCTTCTAAGCCGGTGGTCGGGGGTTCGAGTCCCTCCGGGCGCGCCAGAATGGCGTCGAGATTAAGCACGTAAGCTTATGATTTCTCAACGGCAGAGAGCTGCCGGCCTCGCTGCGCAGCGCCCCGTTAGGCGCGTGTGCCGGTCGATACTGGGTATCGGGGCAGCGGCGAATATTTTGCGGACGCGCTCCACATTCGCTCGCCGCTTTTCCGCCGCGTCGATTTGTATATACTCCCGCGCCCGACGACGGTGGGCGTAGCTCAGCTGGTAGAGCCCCGGGTTGTGATCCCGGTTGTCGTGGGTTCGAGTCCCATCGTCCACCCCAGTTCGGCGGGCAGATTTACAATACGGGCCGTTAGCTCAGCTGGTAGAGCAGTTGACTCTTAATCAATTGGTCGTAGGTTCGATCCCTACACGGCCCACCATTTCCCCTTCCAGGGACATCCGGTAACCTCCACAAGTTGGCGAAAACACCGTGTTTTCAAGGCGTTTTCGTCCAAGGGTGTCCTGAAGCGCTTCTCGACAACCACACCAAAAGTGGGGCTCTATTGGGGGCTTCTCAGGCAAACCCACATTGCAGAATCGTGAGAGGCCCCTACTTGCTTAACAACACAAGTATTCGGCATGCCAAGCCACGGGAGACGCGCTACAAGCTCTTTGACGCGAAGGGCTTGTACCTCGAAGTGGAGCCGCACGGCGGTAAGCGCTGGCGGTTGAAGTATTACTTCGCAGGGAAGGAGAAAAAGATATCCCTTGGCCCGTATCCCGAGGTTACTCTGGTAGCAGCCCGCGAAGCTCAGCTTGAGGCGCGGCGCTTGTTGACCCAGGGAGTTGATCCGAGTGAGCAGAGACAACAGGCCGAACGTGCCACCAAATTCGCTACAGCAAACTCCTTCGAAGCCGTCGCGCGTGAGTGGTTTGCCAAGCACTCCAGCACTTGGGCCGAGGGTCATAGCAAGAAGGTTCTGCTCAGGCTCGAGAACGACCTCTTTCCTTGGCTAGGCTCCAAGCCCATCGCCTCAATCGAGGCCGACGTCCTGCTTGAAGCCTTGCGCCGTATCGAAGCGCGGGGTGCCCTGGATACCGCGCATCGTTGCCGTGGAATCAGTGGCCAGATTTTTCGCTATGCCATAGCCACGAGTCGTGCTAAACGAGATCCGAGCGCTGACCTTCGAGGCGCCTTGGTGCCAGCCCGGGGCGGCCATTTCGCCAGCATCACCGACCCCGACGCGATCGGCGCGTTGCTCCGGGCAATCGATACATATCAGGGCGGCTTCGTTACGCGATGTGCATTGCGGCTCAACCCGTTGGTTTTCGTGCGCCCCATCAACCTGCGCAAAGCAGAGTGGGCACACTTTTCACCCTCTCGGGCGCAGTGGCGATTATCTGCAGACCTTCTCAAGATGAAAGAGGACCTGATCGTCCCGCTGTCTCGTCAGGCTATGGGCATCCTTCGTGACCTTCATCCCAGGACAGGTCACAGGCAGTATCTATTTCCTTGCGAAGGCGATCCCAAACGGTCCATGTCGGAAAATACCATCAACGGCGCTCTGCGCCGGCTTGGGTTTAGCGGGGATGAGATGACCGGCCACGGCTTTCGTGCGATGGCGCGCACCGTGTTGGACGAGGTGCTCAATTACCGCGTTGAATGGATCGAGATGCAGCTGGCCCACAAGGTAAGGGATCCCAATGGTCGGGCGTACAACCGTACGACCTTTCTAGAGGGCAGAACCGAAATGATGCAGCGTTGGGCGGACTACCTTGACGAGCTGCGGATGAGGCCGCCACAAGTCCAGCCAATCGGCACGGACAGACTAGATATCGGCTGGGACGTCGCTTCAACTCCTCATGACTGGAGATCGTAAATACTTCGAATCGCCAAGAGCGTGTTCCGCACAACTCCAGCAGAGCTGCACAGGCACTGCTTACTCTGGGCGGCGGCTACGTCGAACCCGTTCTCGTAACCACGCTTGAACCTCCTCCTCAATCCAACCTACTGCACGAGCGCCGATCCTGATGCGTTGCGGAAATCGAAATTCCGCCTCGAACTGATAGACGGCTGATCGACAAAGGCCGGTCATCGCACATACCTCTGTCAGGCGCAGCATTCTGATCGGCGCTGCCGGCCCATCGGGTCTTGGGCCCAATACAAGCGCGTGGCGTCGATTGATTAAGCTCATATTCGAATCCATCGTTCGATGTACTAGCCAAGACTCCCTAATTTGCCAACAACTGCGAATACCTCGACCGACTTGAACTCGTCCAGTCGCACCTGTTGCAAGCAGCGGCGCAGGGTCAGCGACCCAACACCATGCGAAGCCGGATCTGAGCGGCGCAACCTCAAGCGCTGGGGAGGACTACCTATCGCCTCGAGCTGACCGGTCGCATTGCGATGAAGTGCTCTGGAGCGAGGCGCCCTCGATTGGTTCAGGGCGGGGGCATCAACGGACGAGCTACCCGAATAGCGTGTGGGATCATGGGCGCCGGCTGCGCCAGAGAAGGATTCGAACCCTCGGACCACAGCCAGCAGGATCAGCAAGTTACGGATTCAGAGGGGAATTCTGTCCCCGACGATTCCCTCAAGTCCCCCTAGCAGTCACCAATATGGTCATCGATCCAGGAATCTACTACGCATTGTGCCTCAGAAAGCACGCGGCATGGTAAACACATCGGTTCGCCGCGCGTCGCACTAGCTCACCCGACTGAGGATAAGCATGTCGTCACAAGAGCTGTTACTTGCTGTCACTAGACAGGATCGGACGAGGCGTCCACCGCACTAGAGAGTAAGCGCTCGGCTGGCCGCACCGAAACAAGCCCATTCCGCAAATCAATGTCAAAGTCTCGTTCAACTCCGTACAGCATCGCATCGTGGCATCGTGATTCAAACCACCCTAAAGCCATGCGATCGAACCAAGATTCCAGATAGTACTCTGGAATCTTCCATCCGGTAACGAGCGCAACCGTGCCCATCACAAGAGCAGCAGCTACCCTGCCCGCGACAGTTTCCGGGTAGTAGTAAGCTGCGCCGGCTCCTACTGCCGCGATCGCGCACGCGAATGCAATATGCAAACGGCGGCGAAACCTTGCTGCACCGATTGCGCACACCCCTACTCGCGCCAACCTGTCGTTAAAAGCGGCTGCCCTTTGCGCCTGTAGCGCTTGCCGTGCCTGCCGGGCTTCTGCTGTCGCCTCCTGTAAAAGGCGTTCCGCACTTTTTCTTCCTCCGTGCGCCGCTTCTAGCTCTACTCTGTGTCCCTCTTCGATCCCCGCGATTTCTTGGCGGGTTTTCTGATCATGCTCTTCCAACAACGTATCCTTTATCTGATCCAAGACTGCCGCCACATTGTCCCGAGTCAAAAAGCGAGAGTCGCCAAGCGTCAGCTGCATCAGATGCTGGCCAGCACGTTCCACCGTCATCAGGGCATGAAAGTGCTCCGCTTGATGATCAGACATGCTTCGTAAGAAGTCATGCATCTGACGAATCACGTCGCTCCGTGGAGAGAGGGCCGCGGCGCAATTTGCAAGTAATAGTCTCGGCGGTAGCTCTACTCCCTTTCCGCCATATAGCACCCACATTAGTCCAGCCAAATATCGGTCAGTAATCGCAGGAGACACATCCCCTTTTCGATACAGACCCTTCTTGTCGAGGTGCCTGCAACTGCGATTTACAACAAGCGGATTCTCAGTTACAAACACGAATCCCGCCGTGCCAAAGCGAGACATCCTGGCTTGCTTCCCTCGCCTCAGCCGCAAAATATTAGCTACCGACGCCGCATCACGCTGCTGCGCACGCGGATTCGAGAATGGACCAAGTGCATCATATACATTGCGTTCGTCTTCGTCCGTAAAGTGTTGATAGAGACCACTGAGCTCACCAATCTCGATAATCTGAATGCTTTCGCGCTCTAAAAATCCGTCCGGGCCCTGCGCAACTAGATTTGCGTACTTTTCGAATGGCGCGCTATGCAATCTCGCAGCAGTGATCCCAGAACCACTGCCATTTCGATAGCTGTTTATCTCCCCTTTTAATACTTCCTGAAGCTCATCGACGCAGTGCCGGAAGGTGGCTAATACTGCGCTCTTCTGCTGTAACTGCTCACAAAGTGAGCGTGCAAATTTTGTACGATCTTGACTATGAAGATCCAAAAGCGACATCACGAAAGGAGCGTCCAACACAATGGTAAGACCAGTCAGATCACTGGTTGCAGGCGGCTCTTGAAACTCAAGGACTACTTGCGAGACCAAAGCGCCGCTTACTACTCGAACTAGCAGGTTGTAGACATCCGGTTCCGCTCGGTGAGCGTGCAGGATGAATGAAGCGCAGAGCACATCAAACCGCGCCTTCTGCTCCGTCCTTTTCTCCCACTCGAGTTGTTCTGATGCCTTCTTTATCGAAAGCAGCTTCCGTGCACCTTCACGAAGTATTGGCTTCTCTGGGGCCAACAGTACGGAGATAAAATCGAGATCTATCAGTTGCTCGAGAAGTGCCGACTCCAGCTCCTGATCAGTCGCCTCCAGTCGATGTTCCGCCAACAGAGGCTTCGCAAATGCACAGAAACGGCCGATTAACGAAGCTATATCGGAAACACTGAGCACCGCAATTTCTTCCTGCACTGGCGCATAGATATATCTATGGGCATCTCCAGGCAAAGATATCCTAGTAATAATGCCCGCATGCTCCAGTCGCGGAGCGAAGTTCTCCACAGTCCATGGATGAATCTTGAACCCATAGTATTTCTGCAGCGCAGCCGCCACCTCGTCGGGTTCGAATACGTGGCCCACTTTCTCTTTGGCGATAGGTTTGAAAAGTGGCGCAAGACCAAGGAGCAAGTCGTTCTCGTCGCGCGATGTTTGCGCAAGAAACGCAAAAGCGATCAGCGTTCGATCGATAGTTCCGATATCTGCTTGCGGACTTGTATTCACCAAACTACCTTAGCTTGTAATTATGCCAGCCCTAGCGTAGGCAGCGAAAATTCCCCGCAGCTTAGATGTGAGCGATTTCAGCTGAATTTCGCATTCCTTCTTGGAAGCATCCGGCGCGAGGGTAAATCGAGTGGGCCATCGGCGATGAGCAAGATCAAAGGGAAGCTGCTCAGGTCCACCGTAATAGTCGTTCATGATCTTGAGCAAGACTTCATCGCCGCTGGTTCCAAGCGCATAGCCCAGCTCTACTGCGACATTACTGTTAGTGACGCCCTTACCTTCAGGAGTGGTGCCAGTTAGGGTAACGTCAGCGACAACTATTCGAGCAGATCGAATCTTTGCAAAGACCGTATCTGCGATGACCGGGGATCCGAGGACACCTTGAGTGTCCTGGTCGACTTCAGGCCTACTCGCTCGATCAATATCGAGGTCGGCTATCGCGCCTTCAAGAGCCGCTCGAATGAAGGCTCTTCCGATCCTCGCTGGGGTGTCAGATTGCCAGGAATAGAAGATCTTCGCGGGACTAGAAGGCGTGTCGGCCCGCGCACTCGCTGAAGAGGCACTGGCCTTCCACATCGCGAGCTCAGATTTTAGAAGTTGATCGACGAACTGATTTGCGTCGGCGAGCTTGCTATCGATGTTCATCCGGCGAACGCTTTCTGGGTGTCCACGCCCCATTAATCGTCGATCAATCTCCGCCATCCGGTTGAACGCACGCGTATTGACCGCTTTGACGAGGCCTGCGGTCTGTGGTCCGGCCCAAGCGAAATCGACACCCCGGTCCTTACACTGCTCTGCGGTACACCGCAGCATCCTTTGGGCAAGATCCTTCAAGTAGGGCTCAATGTAGTTCCTCCAAAAAATCAACCTGGGCGAACCTTCGAATCCTATACCTTCATAGGCGATCTGCTTTCCATAGAAATCCTTCACGCGAAGTGGATGCCCAGAGTTTAAGAAGGCCCACGGTGTGATTTGCTCACGCTCGAGTCGAACCCATTCGGCTTGCACGGCTTCGTTCGTGTTGAGCCAGAGGGGGCTTGTGCCGCGAGTTCTGATCCGCGAAGGGGACTCGTCGGTGTCCATAGCTTATCCATTTTCACGTTCGCCTGCGCATCCTGACTCTAGCCCGCGCTGCATCCGGGGTGGTGCCAGTGCTAATCTGATGGCCGTCGCTTGCCCGCCGCCTCGAATACAGCTTGATAGATCTTGAACAATGCCGCCTCAACAGATTCTTCCTTATCCGCGTCAACTTCTGCTTCAACCCTGACGTCTCCGAATAACGGACCCCAGAATCTCTCAAAAAAGTGATCTGGCATCGCCAGGTGATAGTCGTCTACTCTGACCAGACCGCTTTCAACGACCACCCGCCCCGGATAACCGAAATGCGTTCGGGCGACGCGTAGATATTCATTCAATGAGTTTCGCAGCCCTGACTCATATGCGGCTGTCGGGATAAATTTTGGGAGTTCCGGATGCTCCGGCCGCTCGCGCAGCAAGAATTGGTTTACGCCCCAGATTTCTCCGGTTTTAAGCACCTGAGTGCTCGACAACAACTCACCCGTGTCGCCCGCGGCTGCGTATGTCATTCGACCGAAACGATTGCGGTCATTTGACCACTGACTGACACCTCCACAAAGCGGGGCCATGCTCGTACCTGGTTGCTCGAAGAGTTGGGTCACCGTAAGCGGCGGAATGGGCTCACCGGGCCATATGCGCAGATAGATGAGCGGTTTATCGTCCGGGTACATCAAATAAATCTGCCCGCTGTCTCCCATATCCCGCGTACCGAGCTTATCAAGCTTGTCCCAATACGCCGCCGCGTTATATGTCGACGATGTCGGTGAGAACTTCTGGGCAAGAGGCAATCGCACGGCCGCGATGTACTGCTGGAGAATCCTCCGCAATTCCTTGGCCAGGGCCCCAATGACCCTACCGCGTTCGGCGCTATCGGCTTCCGGCGAGAGCCGAAACTGCACCGGCCAACGCCGGTGTGCCAGATCGAATGGCAAGTCCGCCGGCGACCCAAAATGGGTATTCATGACCTTCAGGAGTACCGCATCGCCATGAACGCCAAGCGCATAACCGAGCTCAATCGCAACATTGCTATTGCAAGCGCGTTTTCCTACCGGCGTTTGTCCTGTCAGAGTGACGTCGGAGACCACCACATCAGCCTCTCGTATTTTTGCAAAAATGGTATCGGCGATTACGGGAGACCCGAGTATCCCTTTTGTGTCCTGGTCGATCTCCGGCCGCTCGGCCTCGGCAAAATCGAGGCCTTCGATTGCGATCTCGAGCGCGTCACGTACGAAAGATCTTCCCACTTTTGATGGCGTATCCGACTGCCACGAGTAGAATACTTTCAAGTTTAACCCTCTTCAGAACGCCTTCGGATTGCCACCGGATACCCCTCCTCGGCTTTTCCTGAACCTAGCTCCGGAACGGAATCCCTGACGCTCGCACACGGCCCTTCAATTCTGGATGCCCCTTGCTTTCAAGCAGCCGATGGAATGCCGAGAGTGCCAGTGGCGAAGACGTTGTCGGTCCCAGAATTATTCGGTCCGTAATCTTTTCCAATGAGAGATCCTGTGCCGTCACGCCCTCCTTTGGCGCAATCCTGAATCTCAATCTCGGCTCAATGCCCCTCGCGCCTACTAAATAGTGAAAGCAATCCTTGAGAGCGCCTTTCTGATCATGACTTGGCGTGTACACAATGCGCCACTCTCTTTCTTCATCGAAACCCCGATGCTTCGAATACAAGGCGAACATCTTGATGCGCTCGAAAAGCACCCGCGCGCCGTCGCACAGACCCTCCAAAGGCAAGGTGCTATTGTGAATGAGTTCCGCGCAGAGTTGCGCCTTCTGCCTTAGCCAGTCGATACGCTCCGCGGCTGTTCCGTAATGCACTTTCGCAAGAATCAGCGCCGAGTCCTCGGGGCGATCAATCTTCCCGGCATCGATGACCAACGCGACTCCGCTGCCGTTGCCGCCATACCCGCGCCACATGGATAATATCCCGTCATTGTCCTGAGGCGAATGCTCAGACATGCAGAATACATAAGTATCGGCAGCATGGTCATTAGCGAATCGGTTAAAGCTTTCCTCGAAAGCCCTGAGGAAAATTTGGAAGCGGTTATGGTCGCCGCAGGCATTAGCAATCTCATCACTCCGCGTCACTACGTTGAATCCCTGCTGAATCCCGAATCGCACCTCTTCGAGGTCATTCATGTACAGCGGGTTGGCGAACCAAAGCTCGTTCGATCCAAGAATTTTCTCGATACTCGCTATCGACGTGTAATGCGCCAGAAGCGGCTTACACGAATAATACTCAGCCGCCTCCGGAAGATCAGCCCACAGCGCATCTGCAAAGTAGGTCCATGAATTTTGGTCCATTCAATTCCCTTTTATCGAATAAGTAGTCAGAACCGCAGCCCAAGACGTGATCTGCCAAATCGTTCAGAATTACACAAATTAAACCTTACGAAAGCCGATGCTTCAAGGGCGTACAGACCAGGAGTGCATGCCTCGATGGTTTCCATCGCAAGGTTGCGCAGCAGCGTGCATCGGATCCCGATTCCAAATCCTGCAGGGGCCTTGGCCATAGGGATTGTGGTGCGGGCTCGGCTTTCCGCCAATATCAAATTTGCGCCTGAGCCACGTATTATGCCGAAGCGTTATCGGGGGAGGCTAACGCGTCGGTGGCGCATGAGTCGCACGCCCGCTGGCAAGCATAGCTTGAGAGATTAGCTCCCGATCGGTCTGGGGCGGAGCCATCTCCCGCGCATATCGCCGCACATATTCAGCGATCTTTGACTGTCCGATCTCCTTCAGTCCTTCAGCCAACCCCATCCATCCCTCCCTCACCGCCGTTCTCGTTTCCATCAAGCGTCTCTTCCCAGGCTCCCTTTGCAGACCTCCCGCGCGTAATTCCCGCTGGACGGTGGCCTCCCGCTCCCGAAGGAAGATGGACTCCCCTCGCTCATCCGCCCGATAGATCCCATTCTTCCGCTGCTGCCTCTGACTCCCCCTCACCGCCCGCTCCGTAGCATTCGCCTCCACCCCCAGCTCCCGCAGATACCGCGCAAAGTCCTGCCGCCATTCCCGGAGGGTCGCCTTGCGAATGTTTAGCCGTTCCCCCTGCTCGCTCACCGCCTTAACCACCACATGCACATGCGGATTGCCCTGATGCGTATGCAACGCCATCGCGTACCGATGCTGCAGAGCAAACTTCTCCAGCGCGAACTTCGTAACCGCCTGATGCACCTTCTTCGTCGGCGTCCCGGCCGGCATCGAGAAGATCAGGTTGTGCACCAGCTTCCCCGGCCGCCGACCGGAGGCGATGCCCCGTTGCGTATGGCGCCGGCTAGTCTGGAGGTCGAGGTCCCAGTCCTCGGGCAGCTCGCGCCCGAAACCCTTTTCGTCATGGACCACCCCATCGTCGGTCTCAAGGTCGGCATGCTTCTCGATGTAGTCAAGGTGCGTCCGCACTCCCCTCGCCGTATGCGCGCCGCCGGTGACTCGGATCATAACTTCCGGCACCCGTCGAACCGTTCGACTGACATGCGCGATCTCATCCCGCGTCAGCGGTCGCGAATGGCCAGGACTCTTCCGCCCATGCGAGGCGATATCCAGGATCGGACGCTGCGAACGCAGGTCGACTATCCGCTTACCCACGACCGCTCTCCCACGACACCGCATTGGCCTGCACCAGCGCCTTGATGTGCTCTCGCAAACACTGGAGCGCTTTCAGGAGAGTGTGCAGATCGGACACCGATGGACCGGTAAGCTTCCCGGTCTGGTGGACGACCTTCGCGATCTGGTTGAGATTGCGGCCGATGGCACCCAGCTCGCCAATGGCGCGGGTGAGCTCTTTCAGCTCTCGGTCGGGCAAAGGAACCACAGCCTGGAGGTGTGCTCGCAACAGCATTGACGCGTACGTCGCCGACGCCATTCCTCGCGCGGTCGCCCTCGCTCCAAGCAGCCGATGATCCTCTGGCCTCAGCCGAACGTATAGCCGTAAGTCGCGTGGCACTTTAGTCGGAGCATCTACGACGTCAGGCGTCATCGACGTGCTCTGCAGGAGCAGATTGACCGACCTCTTGAGCAGCGCCGATTCCGACAACCCGAGCTCGCGAGCGATCGCGACAAAACGGTGCTTCGTCGCCTGCGTGACCCAAGTCGAGAGATGCGCGCCGTCGTTCATGACAACGCCATTTGAATCAAACAGCCGCCGCTAGGCTATCCTGCAAACCGACCCCAAACGTGCATTTTCGTAGGTTGCAAGCCGCCGCCGCCGCTGCTCCTCCGCTCCTCTCGCTTGCGGAGGCTCGGTATCGCCGCGGGGATATCGACGACCAGATGTCCGACGCTACATAAATCGGCGTTCGGTTGTTCCGCCGAGATAAAAGACGAAGAGCCCGAAGGCTCTCCCGTAGAGTAGGAGCTACGCGGCGAGCGCGGTGGCACTCTTCCCACAACTCCGGTGATCAGGTGCACGTCGGTGCGGATGCCGCGGATGCCGCGATTTCGCAGAGGCAGTCGCGGAGAGTGACGGCCTCATAGCGGCGACGGAAGCGGGCTCGCTGTCTACCGTAGCACCTGCACCCACTGCTTCGAGATCGTCAGCAGCGGGTTAGCGGGCGCAGTCGCGCAGAGAGACCTCGGCGCTGTCGCTCGGTGCGCGGATGACACGGGTCGACAAAGTGTCCCGTCATTCGTTGACGGCACCGTGCGGCGCAGCATGGACGCGCGGGTAATAGGAAAGCGATCCAGTGCGGGACAGAATGGGCTAAGATCCTGAGACGGGGAATCATATGGCTTCAAAAACGAAAGGACTGCGGCGCTGGGTCGAGGATATCCGGTGGCTGTGGATCAGCGGCAGTGGCATGGCTATCGTGCTGGGGTGGATCTTCGTGCCGGCACTATGGAAGCCATACGTGCGGGTGCCGGCCACCGCGCTCGTCATCCGACTCAATTGCGTGCCGAGCTCGGTTCATGTCTTCGTGCGCTCGTCCTATGCGAATACAGCAGGGGGTGGGCAGATCGAGTTACGTGAGAAGCCGGGCGAAACCCCCACCCGGATTTTTTCACTTGAAGCAATCCACTCAGAGCGACTCGACCATAGGCTTCGCGTCGATCTGGCCCTGAGCGATGTGGATCAGGTGTGGCTCGCGGAAGCCACTGCGAAATTCAAGGACCCTCCCCTGTTCACTTACAGCGTGCTCTTCGGACGACTGCCGCACCTCGATCTTCAGAAGCTCCAAGTCGACGCATCCAACGCGCCGGCGCATGCCTGCGTGGATCAGAAATACAAAAGGGAGGCGCTGATGAAGATGCTGGACGGCCCTAAGCCAACGTTAATGCGCTATCGGGTCCTACAGGAAGATCTCGGCGACCTGGTCCTGGCATTCAACAATGCGGTTGCGAATCTGTTGCTCGGAGGAATGCTGGTGGCGCTGTTGTGGTTCTCGTATCTGCTGGTTTCGTCGACGAGGCAACTCAAGATGACGACAGACACGAAGCTTTACGAGAAGTTCGCCCAGCGCTACGAGCTGGCCGATCCTTCTTTACGACGTCAGGGGCGGCGCGCGGTGGTCGAGACGGAATACAGGCTCACTTATCGTCGACTGGCTTTTGCCAAGGCCAGCGGTCCCGCCCTCGGATTTTTGCTAACTGTGTCGTCCTTGTCTGCGGCATTGCATCCGTCAGTGCAATCGTCTCAGGACACTTTCAGGTTCGTTTCCGGCATTCAGACTGCAGTGATCGCGACGTTCATCGGTCTTTCGATCCGGATCGTGGCGCACGCCACGCAGCGGTCATATAGAAAGCTACAGGAGCGACTGCTCAAGCTGCTGGAAATCGGCAACCCCCAATGACTCTCCTCGACGACCCCCAGGACGAGGATGACGACGATTCGATCTTCCTGCCCTATGCGGACCTGTTCAGTCTCCTGTCGGTCACAATCTTGTACGTTGTGTTGACGTTCGGGCAGACGACGCCGGTAGCCAGTCAGCCAGTATCGCAGGTGGTGCAACAGGGCTCAGGGCCTGGCAAGCCGATAGACCCGCTGGCCGCCTACGTGACGCTTCGTGAAGGTGATGGGACGGTCGTTTTCTCCATTACACGGGGCGGCCTGCAAGTCGAGCAGACTGTGGATCAGCGCGCAGCGGCGACACATATTCCGGAGACTTGGCTGCGAGAAACGCTGTCGCAAAACGAGGAGCCGCCGGTCATTTATATCTACCTCCTGGAGTCTGAGCAAAGTTTGCTGGTGAGGGCTCTCTTTACGGATACACAGCGATTCCTGCGGGCGAACTTCAAGAATGTGCGGCTCGCGGTATGAACGGCCTGCGAGAAGACGATCTCGATGCAGACAGCTTGAGGCTCGGCGCCCCTGCTTTCGGGCAGGACGTGGGCATCAAAACGGGCACTGAGGTCATTTTGGGCTGGCTTGCCCATCTGAAGTTCTTGGCAATTGGGTCGATCGGAATAGGCGTCCTGTGTGCGGGCTCGCAGGCCCTTCAGCCTAACTTCGAGGATGAATCGGCCGGCGAGAGTGTCTTCATTGACGAAGCCCACGTCACAGTACCCGTGCTGAAGACAAACTTCGAGGCGTTGTCATTGCACCCGCAAGCCGTCGAGGATCAAAGTCGGCGGCGATCGAAGGCGCCGCAGGCGCCTCCTCGGTTGGCGGTACCGATGCCACCAACGGATGTGAAAGTGGAGTGACCGAAAGGAAAGTCGCAGTTCGGCGCCTGCTCGACCTTCAGCCGTCGACGAACGCTGGCGTGGCCACCAACAGGTGTTTCGGATCAGCTCCCGGTTAACGCCGGCGCATCATGACTGGGACGCGTGTCGCGAGATGCGAAGAGGGGTTCAAGACGCCGGATACGCGGCGGGAATCGAAGGCAAAAGGTCCGGTACCTAATCGCGCTCAGTTTGAATTTGCAGGAGGTATTCGATGGCGTCGGAGCGGGCGACACCACTAAAGAACAAGCTATCCCAACAGTTGTAGGAGGCATCTTTATCGGCGGCTTCGTCGGCGATCTCAGCGAGGTTATGGCGAGCGGTGGCAACGTCGCCAGCATTGCGGAGATAGCGGTGCGGTTTTTTAGTTAGGCGTTCCCAGCGTTGCTCGCAATGCCTCCGCAAGCCTGCTCGGAGAATGATATTTTCAAGGTGCCAGGCGGCGGCGGCGTGCAGAGCTTGAGGCACATTCTCGAGAACGAACCTGAAACTCGGTGCGGTAAACGGTGCCTCGATCACGACGTGCAGCATGCGCAAGGCAGGAATGTCGTCGTAATACGGCTGAAGAGGTCGCGCGTCGGCGGCACCGCCACGGAAACGCGCTCCTCGCTTATGATTACAGGTACGGCAAGCGGGAATGAGATTTGGCGCAAAGAACGAGAATTCGGGAAAGGCGGCCTTTGGCAGATAGTGGTCCAGCGTCCCGGTCCCACTGCCGCCGCACATTGGACAGGCGCCCTCGTTCCAAGCCCGCAATGTCGCGATGAAATCGAGAGGTGGGCGTTCACCCTCGTATGCGTTGTTGAAGTAGGGCCTGATGGGACGGTAAGCGTCGTCCTGCGAGATGTGCCAAGGATTCCCGTGACAGGCCACATAGTCTACATAGCGCTGTCGGATCGAAGGCAAAAGCGGTCCGACGGCGGCGTCGACATCAGGGCGCTGTGCCACAAGCTCCAAAACCTCCAGGTCCACGATGGCAGGCACATTTACGCGGCGCATGCGGTCAGGATTCCTCGGCTGGGGTCTGGTCGCGCCCCTCCACGATGGCTCGCAGCCGCATCAACGCATCGAGACTGAGTTCATCCTTCAGTTTTTCAAAGATGACATCGAAGGGCTGTCCGCTGTAGTCAGAATGGCGGAGCCGCTCGAGGTAGAGGTGCTGGGGCAGATCGTCATCGAAGACAGCGTCAGAAACAGCGGCGACATTGGCACCGAAAGTCTGAAGCCTAGGACGTTCGACGTTGGGACGTCCGGACTCCCCATCGATCTGCAACACGTGAACCTGAGTTTTGCTGAGCTCCCTGACGACATAAGGTGAATGGGTAGCCACGATTGCGATCGATCGGGTTTCGGAAAGAATCGTGTGCAGCACCCTGACAAACCGGGAGATGAGGTTGGGATGCAGGAAATTCTCGGGCTCGTCAATGAGAAAGGCTGAGGCGATGCCTGCATAGGCCAACGCTCGGAGCACGAATGTCAAGAAGACACTCTGACCGAGACTCAACGGAGCCTCGCGTCCCTGCCCATCGACGAACCGCATCGGCCGCGCCAGATCGATCGCGCGAAGGAGCTCGAGCCGCTCCTGTTCGCCGAATCCGCGGAAGTAAAAGCTCAGGTCTTCGTAATCCCCCGTCGTGCCAACAGGCGCCTCGCGATGCACCGGAATCTGGAAGTAAATGCCCTTGAGCTCGGTTTGAACTAGATGCTGCAGCGCATCTAGGGCGCGCAAGCCAAATTCGCCCAGATTCCGCAAGATCTGAGCGAAGAGCTCTGTCAACTCACGGGAGGCGGTCGAGCTGATCACTGGGTCTAGCCCGAAAACGCGCTGCGCGCCGTAAGTCGGGTGCCTGCTGTGCAGCCGGAAACGCCTCAGCACACGTGAATGGGCGAACACCAGCACCTGATTAAAGGGTGGTGTAGGCGACAGGATCGCCGAAGCCTTTCTCACATCCATGAGTGCCTTACTGATCGCGATCAACGAGTGCGTCTTGCCAGAGCCGTTCGGGCCGATCAGTGCCGCGATACGATTGTCGCTAAGCGATCCCGGGCGAAAGGTGAATTCGTAGACGAGATCGGTTTCCCGAAGGCCGACGCGCACCGAAAAATCGCTTCGTGCATCGAGGGCATCGAGCCTGCGGCCCGCAAGGACAGAGCCGCCGTTGTAGTAGGCGAACGCAGACTGACTCATACGCATCAGGCCGAGTGAAAACTGCGGAGATTGCGCAAAATCAGACCAGCGCTGCGGACTCTGTGCAATGAAGTGAAGGTGCGCGAGATCCTGAGTGATCTTGGCCAGCGAAATCGCCTCGGTGCGGCCGCACGTCTCAACGAAGCGCCGGTAGTGCTCGATCTTTAAGAGCTGCGTGAAAAACGGCTTGGAAAGATTTTCGACGGTCAGGAAGGGGGTGTCAGTATCACTTAGCCGATCCCTCAAATAGCTCAGATTGCTCTTCTCATCCTTAAAGGCCAGATAGCCGTCCAGCCACTCGAACTGTCCGTAACCTTGATTGATGCCGAACCGCGCGTGGATCCGGAGTCCGAAGTCGTTCCCCGTGCTATTGCTTGGAATGATGAGCAGCCGTGTGTCGCTGGGAAGATTCGGTAACCGTTGCAGCGCGATAACAACCTTCGGCATCCGGGGAGTCGTTGACTCTTCCTCGGTCGACACGTCACTGGACTCCTAGTGCCTGGCTGAAGTCTGAAATTGTACCTGTGGAGGGGAACTTTGAGACAAGCATCTTCCCTTACAGATCACGCAAGAACCCTTTCGTGCAACGCTGCCAGACAACCCATCGCTGCTAGTAGTGACCGCTCGAGCGGTACTTGGGCGCGCGCAATGCTACAGTTATGCTATGTTTTCGCGCGCGTCACGCGGTTGGGCAGCACGAAAATCATCTCAGCCAGCGCATCCGCAAAGTCAAAACACCGCCTGGCGTCTTCGTGAGACGGAGGCGAGGCGTTCTCATCCACGTGCCGCTCATTGTTCGCGTCTAACCGCACATCATGAGCGATCTTCGCCATCGCCTTGGTGATGATGCCTTGGCCCACCGCATCTTCAATCCGCTTGTATAAGCTGCCGTCCTTCAGGCCATGCGCTTTTAGTATGGCATCGACAGCGGCAGCTGACATGACCACAGACGCGGAGGGCGATGTCAAAGTTTGGTGGGCCTGCCCCAAATAATAAGCGACTCGTTCGGGCAGAGCGCCCGACAGTGCGCGAGGAGCTGGAATGACCCATTGATATTTTGGCGGTTTTCCCGGGATCGTCGCAAAGCTTCCGTTGGCCGCCTTGGGCAGTGCCGCACCGAGCAGTCCGCCGCAGGCCTGACATACGAACACGTTCCATTGCAGAATGGATACGCCCTGCCGCGGTTTGTGCGCAGGCGATGTATCGAAAGCGTGCTGCTGAACGATGGCGGGGTGCGCCAAAGCGCAATGAGGACACCGCTCGACCCGCAAATGCGAGCTGACGTCTAGTTCCAACCCGCTCCCGTCTCCGTAGGGCATCGTTCACTCCGAAGGTCATCATCCACCTAAATGTATTCTAGTGAGCGTCACTTCTCCCTGCCACGCCAATCTGGCAGGTCAGGACTCGGCCGTCTGCGGCAAGGATGTAGCAGCGGGCCTGGCGCGCTTCGTGAGCCGAGTCGCTGTTCGCTTGGCGTTGCCCATCAGCGGCCACTTTTTGAGCTGCGGCGCGATCATGCTGCTTGCGGGCAATCTCATCGAAGGTGCGGATGACCTCTTGGGTGGTGGAGAGGATGTAGTGGTCGACAGTCCACAATCGGATGATTGCGGCGACGGCCACGAGCACGACGGCGCTGAGAAACGTTTGCAGCCCTTTGCTCATAAGAACCCTTTTGTGCGCGGGTCGCGGCGGATCCTGATACATGTTCAGACCGAGACGGTGGGACTTGAATCGGTCAAGCGCACTGGTGCGTCGCGCCATCCGAGCTGGCTACGCGTGCTGCCGCCCAAGGAATGCCCTGCAGGGAAAGTCAGGGAATGGATCGGCCCTCTCTCGCATATGCGAGGAGCAGGAATCCGATGCCGTATGAGGCGAGCAGCATGAAGAACTGAAGCATGTTCTCTCCTTGCACTTCGGGTGGCTCTCGCCTGGTCGCCGCGAGCTGAAGGATTGTACGGGAAGGTGTATGACGATGGGGTGAAATTATTCAGGTGGCTAAGCGGACGTTTGGACGGTAATCGCTATAGCCAATTTCCCGACACTTCGCTAAGGGCGCCCGATTCACACGGCTTCAAAAGTTGTAATTCAAGGGGCAGAGCTCGACCGAACCGATGCGAATAGCGGCCTTTTGGCCCATAACGTTGTAGACGCAAACCTTCGTCATGCCATCCTGATACTCCCCGACCTTAAAACCGACCTTCCCGGGCGCAGTGTACGAGGCAGAGTTATTGACGTCATCTGAGATACTGAGCGGACAGAGCTCAGTTGCGTTGTAGGAATAGACCTTGCCGTTATTGTATTGGCAAAAATGGTAAATGCCTCGCACGCCCAGATCACTTTGCAGGTAATAGGTTCCCGCAAATGCCGGTGCTGCGGCGATAGCTGCTAAGAGCGAAGCATGGATAAGTCTGGGCTCCATTAGAAGCTCATTATAGCAGCCGAGGCCGTTATGCCGCCTGCGGCTCGCGAATTCGGTCCTGAAATTCCATGAACGAGCGGCGAAATACCATCGGACTCGAGATGCCGGGAATGGGAGCTTGCGGGTTGCCGGCCCCGGAGATGATCAGCGTGCCGTAATTGAGTAGACGGCCGATCAGGCTTTGATCGACCTGAAGGCTTTCGACTTTAATGAGATTGAGCTCGATGGTGCGGCGGCTGAGGATGCCGAATTTGGCGATAACACGCTTGTTGGTGAATGCAAGCTCGGTTGTCTGGTACTTCAAGTAAGCCACCAGCCAGAACACCAGGCCGAGCCCGAACATGGCCAAGGAGAGAAAGCCCAAAATGATGAGAGGCATGAGGGACCAGGCACTAAGACGGCCTTCATAGATCACCTTCTCGTCCTTGATGAGGGTACTTTGAACGTAGCTGCTCATGGCAAATTCCCATTGCGGTTCTGAAAGCAGCGCAATTGTGTGCCGCGAATATCCCCGTTGGTGTGATGCTGTCCCGAAATCTGAGCGATCGATCAGGACGGTCCTGAGGAGCAAGGAAAATTGTGTGTAGACACGGTCACACAGGAGATATTGTGCACCGCGCCAACTCTTTCCGTAGAACCGGTTTGAGGTAACAGCGAATCCTCAGGAGAGCGAACGCGTGAGAAACGAGACGCCCGTTCCATACTGTTTCGCGATCAGCTTGATTTCGCCCATAGTGGCTTGCACGTCGAGTTTGCTGTATCGCCTGGACGCTCGGCATGGTTTACCTTAAGGAGGGTGATCCCCGGTGCGCCCGTTGTTGCGGCGCAATATCGTAAAAATCAACCCAGCGAGGTTTTGTGGTTCCAATAATGAAGATCATAATGGCAGGCCTGGGGTGCGTCGCCTTCTGTGGTTGCGATTCGCAGACGGCAGGGCCGGCTAACGCTGCGCAACCCGCGGCGCCCGGAACCATGGCGGAATCGGCGGCCTACCCTATTATTCCGGGGATCCGGTCCGGCAGACGGACTGTCAGCCCAAGAAGGAGCGCTTCAGTTTCATGGGGTACGACTGTACGGAGGACTGCTCCGGACATGACGCCGGATATCAGTGGGCAGAAGATGAAGGGATCGATGACGCAGACAACTGCGACCGTAACTCGGAGTCGTTTATCGAGGGGTGCGAGGTCTATGTGCAGGAGAACGTAGAGCCAGAGGAAGAACAAGGCGTGGCGGGGGACAGCCTTGATGAGGGCGGCAGCGAATGACGGGACCCGTCCCAAGGGAACAATTTAGAGCCTATAGCCACAAAAGGAGACCTTAGATGGGATGGAGAGGTGCTCTGCGGTCGATTAACGCCGCACGAAATCGAGCGGAGCGGGAGGCGGCGACCCGACATCTCCAGTTGCAGCGAATCCAGGCGAACTTCGACAAGCTCGAGGCGCACGGTCAGGCGCTCCACGAGACAGCCTGTCACCTGAACCTGCTCGTGCGGCTGACCTCGATTCACCGAGAGTGCGGGGAGCGGGTCGACTGGACGAAGCTGCAGTCGCCCCCCTGCCCTCGACAACCGCAAAACACCCGGCAAGCGGAGCGAGCTGCGCAGCAGGCTTTATCGGGCTATCAGCCGAGTTGGTTTGACCGTCTATTGGGACTCGTGGAACGGAAGGAACGTGCGCTTGCCGAGGCGGTAGAGGCCGGGAAGCGCTCGGATGCCGCGCAGTACGAGCAGGCCCTGGCGGCCTTTGGATCGGCCATGGCCGACTGGCAGGAAACGAAGGATCTTGCGGACCGAATACTGGCCTTGGATCCCGACGCCTTCCGCGAGGCGGTGGCGGGGATGAGCCCCTTACAGGAACTTGAGGAACTGGGCTCGAACGTACAGTTTCAATTTCACCCGCAAGGCGTCGTGGAAGTCACCTTACGTGTCAAGGGCGACTCGGTGATTCCCAAAGAGAGCAAGTCCGTCCTGAAGAGCGGCAAGCTGTCGGTGAAAGCGATGCCCAAGGGAGACTACTGGGAGCTGTATCAGGATTACGTGGCGGGGGCGGTATTGCGCGTGGCGCGCGAGATCGATGCGCTTCTGCCGGCAAACATGATCGTGGTGACAGCACTGGCGGATCTGCTCAATACGGCGACGGGGCATATCGAGGAACAACCCATTCTGAGCGTGCAGATTCCACCGCCGGTACTGGCGCAGCTCAATTTCGCCACAGTGGATGCTTCGGATGCGATGCAGAATTTCAAGCATCGGATGGATTTTCGGAGGAGTAAGGGGCTGGGGGCCGTTGAGATACTAAGGGTTTCAGTCTGACCCATACCACTGAATCCGATTGGTCTTCGGATTCTCTGGGAAGACGGTCAAGTTTTCGTTCCAGACGCACTAGCCGAAATATACGTCCGTCGCCGCAAATTCCGTCTCGAGTGATTGGTCCATAAGGGCATTGCTTCGATGGATGCCCTTACTGCTTAATCAAACCCACGATCGGTACGGAAAGATCCAGAGCATGGTATGAGCTCCATGCGATCGTCCTCTACCCGTTTCCCATGGTGCACCGCATCAATGTGGCGGTCCTGCGCATTTTAATTTAGGCTGCGTGCTGGATGCGTCACGTGAACAACTAAAACAACGCTGCCGTGTGGCGCGGCGGGAATGGAAGGTTCTCATGAGCGTACGCCTCACGGCGATTGCCTGTGCCCTGCTGGCTGCGCCTGCTGCATTTGCACAATCTGATCTCATGCGCGACTGCAATACAGGTGCGGAAACAATGCGGATTCCCCTGCCTGGCTGGAAGATGACATGGGAGAACGATTCGTTCCTGGGGCCCTACGGCACCGACGAGTTCTATACCCAGGGTTTACGCTTCGGATACCGCTTCCGACCCGACCGACAACCCTCGTTCCTATCACATGCTATGGGCGCGCTGTGCCGCAAACTTGGTGCGCCTTCCGGACCGAGCCCAACACGCCTGGTAGGTGCTGCGAGCCTGTTTTTCGGACAGAATTTCTTTACGCCGGGGAACATTCGCGAGAGTCAGCTCATTCCCGACGATCGCGCCTACGCCGCCTGGCTTTACGTTGGCGCTCGGCTTGAAGTCGCGCAGGTGTTTGCCAATGGCCGTGGCCTGCTGAGGCACGGACTGTTCCACAGTTTCGAGTTTCAGCTCGGAACCGTCGGTCCACGGGCGCAGGGCCGATGGGTGCAGCGAAATTGGCATCAGATTGTGCCAGCTCCGGACCCCAAGGGGTGGCACAACCAGCTGCCGAACGAGTTCGGCGTCGAGGGCATCTACTCGATCAAGGCGCTGCTGAAGAACATCCCGGAACAGCTCGATTCCAATACACGCTGGCAGTTGCAGGGCACGCTCGACGGGGGTCTCAATCTCGGCACGATATCTGTTGAAGGTCGTGTGGGCACCACATGGCGCTTCGGCCGTAATCTGGGCGATCCCATCATCGACCGGCTGCCGTTGGCGGTGGCCGTGGCGGCAGCGGATCCAGCAAGAGCCGACGGCACTTACGTGGATGAGAACTACGCCCGCCCGGGGTTGCATCAAGGCTCCCCCTGCCTCGGCCGCTTCATCGATGAATGCTTTATCTACTTCAGTGCCACCGGGCGCGCCGTGGGTTTTAACGCGTTCTTGGACGGCACGATGTTCCACGGTGGTCATGACGTCGACAAGGAGCCTCTGGTCTACGACTTGGCTTGGGGTGCGCGGGCGCGGGTACGCCGTTTCCAACTGGACTACGGGCAGGTCTTCACCAGTCGAGAATTCTCGCCAGTACCGCGAAACAGTAGATCGGCAGAACACAACGGTCGGCATGGATTTGCGATGCTCAATCTACAGTGCATCGCCCCGATCAATTCGAAGGACAGTCGCATCGACCTGGTGTGTCCTGGCTTTTTCGGATTGCTGGTCGGACTGGTGGCCAGTCAATGAGCTCAATTTGGATATGGATCACAAGGAGACCGTCATGAGATCGATTGCTTATCTTTGGGCCATCACCTGTGGACTCAGCTGGTGGTCGACTGGCTTAGCACAGGACGCCGTGGAACCTGCAGACCCGCTAGCGGCGGCAGCGCCCTCTACTGAGAAAGCTGCTGAGGAGGAAGCACGTCGCCGAGACACCTGCGATACGAATAAAGGCTATTTGTACTCTGAAAGCGGCTGCCGCATACCGCTCACCCCGCGATATCTGAACGAGCATCGGGCAACGCCTATCCCCATTTTTGCCTGTGCGACGTCCGTCTCCAAAGTGACCGTTCAGGAACAAAAGCGGAAAACCCGCTTAGCCAGTGATATCGAGACGATCATCGACAGCATCAAACCTAAAAAGAAGCTGCTCTTGAGAGAAGAACCTTCCTGCAAAGACTGGAGTCAACCGCTTACCTACACCCGTGGCTCTCTAGTTGTCACGGCCAAGGATGCGCAAGACAAGGACCTTCAGGTCGCCAAAGTCACCACTGGACCCAAAGAACATTGGTTCCTGGGTCTGGATCTGCCCGTCACTAGCCGCAAGACGCTGAAGTACGACTCTGAGAGCCAGACGCTCAAGCCCCGCGAAGAGCACAATCAGTTCTTCCTGAGTTTCAACTATATGCTAGGCGACATCCTGCTGGATCCTGACGACGCCCTGAGCGCGGAGAAGGCATCTCACCCCCCGCAGGATGCGTTGGTGCGCCACGCGCTGGACGACCTTTCGGTCAAGTTCTTCCTCAACGCCTCCTCAAAGCCGCTCGACTCGGCAGGCGTTGGTCTGGGCTACCGCCTTTCGAAGATTGGTCTGAAAGGCGGCGGGCGAGACTTCAGCCTGAAAGGCGTGAGCCTCTACGGCGGCTACTTCTGGACTAAAGAAGATGAGATCAACAATGGAGAGGTGGTGAAGAGAGGGGGCCGCGATAAGAGCTGGCGCTTCGGCGTGACGTTCGACATAGCGGCCATGATCGATCAGATCAAGTGGTAAGGCGGGCCTATGTGGAAGTATGAACAGTCATCGGGCGCGATGATCCGACCCGACGGGAGCATCCTAAAGGTCGGTTACTCGGGTAAACCTCCCAATGGCGTCAACGATCCCGAGATGCAATGCGTGAAGAACGTGGGACCGATCCCGAGGGGGTTTTACACAATCGAAGCTCCCAAGAGCAAGAAGACGAAGCCCTACTACATGCCACTCACGCCCTATCCCGAAACCGACACCTGCGGACGAGATGGGTTTCAGCTCCACGGGGACAACCTGACGCACACCGCTTCAATCGGATGCATTGTCCTTTCGCCGCGAGCTATTCGGGAGGAGATCTGGGAAAGCGGCGATCATGTTTTGCGGGTCGTGAGGGATTCCAGCGATGTCACGACGGTTAAGTTGCGGCACGCCGTCAAGACAGTGTACCGAGGTCGATGAGTGCTACTCGACAAGGAATCGGCTCGCCCTCGACGGGTGTTGGTGACGTGGATCACTCAGGGATAGCCGCGTCTTCTCGTAGCGGTGGTTTCGGATTTCGCCTCCTTCACGGCCGAGTCGGATGGCAATGATCAGCCGCTTGACGATTTCGTCTTGTCGACTATGCTCTACAAGCGCGGATGGCGGCCCCTGTGCCATCACGCACCATAGCGCCACGTTTGAAAGGCAACATCATGAAAGGACCTGACATGGAAGAGACAAGCGAGAATCAAGTCGAGACCTCTCCGATCATTGATTGTGGAGTGGCCTCAGAGGAAACCAAGGGTGCGCCCTTCGGATTTCTACTCGAATTCGGCCCTCCGCCATACGATAAAGCTTTCGTCAGCTAACCAGTCGCCCCGATCGAGTTCCTTTCGTGGGGTCGGGCCAAAGGGCTGCCCGTGCCGTGCTCTCAGACGGCGGGCACGGGCAGCTCAACACGTCGTAGATCTCCGTGCCCGACAACTTTGCGGACTTCCGCGAGCAAGGCGGACGCGCGACAGAGGTCGCTGTTGATGCGTCGGCGTATCTGCGGCGTACGCGGGCGCTCGAGCGTCGCCAGAATGGAAAGGGAGCGCGTACCGCCCTCCCTTTCCGTTGAGTCAATCGACAGCCTTGGAAATCAGTCCCCCCTCGGCGTGGAAATATGAGTATTCGCGCAGCCAGGCGTAGTGGTTGACGAAGGTCTCGCCGGGGAACTGAAACGATCCGTGGCTGAACGTGAACAGGCACACGGTGATGCCGATAGCGTCCGGGCTGAGTTCTCCCTCGAAGTCGTTGGTCGGAACGATGAGACGTGACTTGCCGAGGTCGGGCGGCATGTAGAAGCCGCCGTTGCTGAGTTCGTAGAAGTGCCAGTAACCGCCGGTGTAGGCGGGCACGAGGCGGCGAGTCCAGTCATAGATCATGGTTTCGACGACGGTGAGGTAGCGGCCGAAGTGTTTGGGAAGGATTTGGAGGCGCTCGTGCTCAGGGACGAGCCAGGACTCGATGCAGATGTCGTCGGCTAAGATGTTCATGGGAAGGTCCTTACGAGAGATGCTGGGCGGGATTGCCCGCGATTCGCGGGCCGTCGCGCGCGCAGGCCGTCAAGGGCCGTAGCGGGAGGCTTTGCGGACGCGAAGTGCCCTGGACGAGCGAGCACGGGGCGGCACACTTCGCGGGGACAGCAAGACCGCCGGCCTGCCGAAAAGGTAGACGTGACGCACGAGTCGAGAGTTGAGCGCTAGGGCGCGATAAAATTGTGCTCCGATGCCAGAGCGAAAGAAGCCAGCTTGGCACCGGGCGACGACGGATTAAACGCGTTTAAGTCTTATATTCGACACGCAGAGTGACGCTTAATCGTCGGTGCGGCGAAGCATGATGCGGCCGTTGCTAAAGTGTTCGGCGGTCAGGTTGCCAGCACGGTTGACGGCATCCTCGGTCACGGCCAGGAACATCGACTCGGGGATTTGCAGCGCGAGTTCCCGCAGCTTGGTGCGGAAGTAGTCGAGGTCATCGATGCGAGCGTCGGGGTCCGCCAGGGAGAGGTAGACGTAGAGGTTGTCTTCCTCGATCTCTTCGTCCTCGACGCGCGGTTGGCGTCGGACCTGGAGGAAGTATTCGTCGAGGGGGCGGTCATAGCCGAGGATGACGCGGACAGGGCCCGTGGTGTGTTGAGTATCGAAGTAGCGACGGGTCATGGTAGTCTCCTTGAATAGTTGAGGGGGCACCCACCGTGGTCGCAGCGTTAAAGGGCTGTGGCCCGCGTCGCCATCAGCGGGTGTATACGATGTTGCGCGCTGCGGCTGGTGCAAGACGGGCGAGCGCCCCGCCCTGCATCAGCCGACGCCCGTGGATCAATCGCTTTCGATGGGAACGTCAGGCTCGGGTGCGGGCAGCTGCACGGGCGGCTCGTTCCACTCGCGGGCGACGGCGTTGCCCTCGTCGATGATCTCGATGGTGCGAAGGCGACAGACGATGGTGTCTCCACGGCAGTGGATCAGTTCTCGCAAATGCTGTTGATCGGACAGCGTGGCGAACGGCAGGAAGTGATTGCGTGCGGCGCAATCGGCGAAGTGTGTGCGCCATCGCGTCGAGGCCCTTAAGCGGGCGCAAGCTGCAATGAAGCGTGCGAGGGCGAGTACCTGTGCGTCGGTGAGGCGGTCGAGGGGTTTCATGATGGACTCCGTTGGCCGGCGGATTGCCGGTGCGCGGTTTCCTCACGCCGCAGTCGAGCTGTCATAGAGCGCGCCGGTCGTCCGGCGCCCGCTGGCGCAGCCAGCGCGCGCTCAACGGGCTTTGGCGGCGAGCGCGGAAGGCCGCGCCTTGGCGCGGCCGCTCTTGACGGCGAGAACGGCGTGGTACGGTGAAGCGCACGGCAAGCAAGACAGGTTTGGGAAGGGCGCGGGTGGCTTGAGGTGCGCTCTTGGGCTCTTCGCTATGTGCTGCGGTGCTGATCCAAGACGAAAAGGCCGCGCTGCACAGGCAGCGCGGCCGGAAGGCGCGGCTCAGTAGCCGCGCTTAATGAAAGTATGTTTTCGGATTTGGTCGGCAAAGGGAGCGCACCCGGTGTCGTCCAGGGCCAGAGCGAGAGCGACGATCACTGGTGAGTTCCAGGTACCGGGGAAGGCGGTGTCCTGCCACCGAGCGAGGGCTTTGATTTCCAGAAGGTCCGTGTCGGTGAGGCGAGCGTCGGGGTCGGCGTCCCGGACGAGACGCACGGCGTCGAGATTCCACGCCTTGCAACAGGAGACGGCGAGGGCGACGACGCAATAGAAGACCGATTCATCCGAGATGAGTGCAAGGTGGTACGGACGCGGAGAGTAGAGCCCTCGGCGATAGGTTTGGTAATAGAGGTCATCGGATGCGGGGAGCACCGCGGTGAATGGCTGGTTGAGGTAGTGGATACCGTTGTGGTTGCGGATGAACACCTCGGCGATGGAGGTTTTGCAGTCGGGTGAGTAATGCGTGCAGATGGCGGACTGGTGGGTCCGACGAATGACGAGGTTTTTGCGATTGAAGAGATCCATGTCCGGCTTCCGTTGGCTGGGCGAATTGCCCGCGCGCGGGCCGGCACGCCGCAGTTGAGCCGTCACAGAGCGAGCCCCGAAGCGGCTTTGCGAAGGGGCGGAAGCCCGCGCGCTTGGGCGCGGGCGGCTCTTGACGGCGAAAACGGCGTGCCAGGATGGGAGCGGGCAATTGGACGAGAGCAGTTGTCCGACGCGTGCGGCGGAGGCTCTCGCGCGGCGAGTGGCGCCAGGCAAGGGCAAAACGCGCAAGGAAACCCACCGTGTCTTGTGGAATCAGAACGGGTGTTGAATCTGGTAACACGGCGGGTGCGAATTCAATGGATCGGATCACGCATTGGACTCACCAGAGGAACGCCGGGCTACGCGTGAAGCGCTCTATGGACCATGGGGCGGGAGCCGCTGGTCAAGGTCGCGGAGGGGTTTGGGTGTCATCGATTGATCTGGCTTATGGGTGCGGCGCGCTAAGTGTGGCGCGGCGCGAGCGAGCTATTGGGCAAGGTTGGCCGTCGGACGAGCGGTCCGGGGCCCCTCTTCCCGCGGCTCGGTCGGTCGACGCGACGGTCCAGACGAGAGGCGCAGCGCTGCCGCGAGAGAATCCAAGCCATGCGAGTTTCACGGGCGGCGGGTGCGACGAATTCCGGAGGAGCAGATGTGTGGGCGGGGCGGCCGGCATTAGGCGAAATCCGAAGGCAGGCCCAGCACCGCTAGTATTCGGATTCAGACCTCGGCTTCTTTGAAGATTTCCCAGATGTGGGCTTTAAGGCCGCGACAGACTTTCTCGAGGGACGCCAGCGTGAGGTTGCGTTCGCCGCGTTCGATGGCGCTGTAGAAGGTGCGGTGGACTTCGATGAAATCGGCGTAGCTTTCCTGGCTGAAGCCGAGCGCTTCCCGCCGTTTGCGAAGCGCATCGCCGATGCGCTCGGGCATGGTGCGGCCTTTCATGGGGGGCACTCTATGAGCCCGACACTTGTGAGGCTACAGTACTAAACGTATACTCCGTAGAGTAGTTCAGACGGTGGATCGCTGCGCGATCGAGGTGATACAGCTCGACGGCGGACTGCACGGATGGGCTCAAGGATGGCGCGTGATGACCGGGCGGCGGCAGTATAAGAAAAAGAAGGGGCGTGGCGGCGGGTCGCGTCAACGACCTCCGTGTCCGGACGAGAGCATGTCCGTTCAATTGCGGCTGGCCTCGCAACATCTTCAACAGGCGCGGGCGCTGCTCTTTCCAGCACATTGGGATCCTAAGCTTAGAATTCCACGTGGACAAGTTGTCGCG
>JADMIO010838927.1_pt1 | contig 41316 bp, 45 predicted proteins | sample 8958161 | NCBI WGS metagenome assembly JADMIO01 (sample SAMN16585339, study PRJNA669376) | soil metagenome | isolation source: Crop rotation soil | place: USA: Cullars Rotation, Alabama | collected 2011 | reverse complement strand
TCCACGGAGCCCAGCGATGGCGGCGACGCGGGCGCGGTGCTCGACGCCCGGGCGATCGCGACCTATCGCAAGCGCGCCGCGGAGCTCGCCGAGCTGGTCGAACAGGCCGAGGCGCGCGGCGACGTGCGCCGCGCCGAGGTCGCGCAATCCGAGCTCGAGGCGCTCCACAAGGAGCTCGCGCGTGGTGTCGGGCTCGGCGGCCGCGTTCGCCGGTCCGGCGGCGCCGCCGAGCGCGCCCGGATCACGGCACAGCGCCGCATCCGCGAGGCGATCAAGAAGATCGGCGAGCTCGAGCCCGAGCTCGCCGCCGCGCTCGACCAGGCGATCAAGACCGGCACGTACTGCGCGTACAACTCGCCGAAATGACGCCCGGAACGGGGTGTTCCGCCAACCGGAACGCCAATGGTGCGAACCACCCGAGAGGATTCCCACCATGATCGTCGCGATCGTTTCGTTCCAGATGCCCACGGCCACCACCCCGGAGGACATGGCCGGCCCGTTCAAGGCGGCGGTGCCGATCTTCCAGAAGGTCCCCGGCCTGCTGAGCAAGTACTTCTACGTCAGCGACGACGGCCGGCGCGCCGGCGGCGTCTACGTCTGGGCGTCGCGCGCCGACGCCGATCGGCTCTACGCCGGCGAATGGCGGGCGATGGTCGAGGCCAAGTTCGGCGGCCCGCCGACGATCGACTTCCTCAACTCGCCGGTGATGATCGACAACCGCGACGGGACCGTCACCGCGGCGTAGCGATCGCCCGAGCTGTCGCGAACGGCGTGCTCCTGCCAGATTGACACGCGCGTTTCAGCCCCAGGTCTGATGTCACCAGCTTCGCGCTACTCGCACTCGCCGACGACCTTCCATGCCTTGTCCTGTCCCGGCTCGCCCGTGCAGGCCGCCTTGCCGCACCGGTACTCGGTATCCCGGTATTTCACCTCGTCGCCCTTGTAGTAGTCGTAGTTGTCGCTGAACTCGCTCACCTTCGAACAATCGACCGTCTTGTCCTCATCGTCGTCGTCATCCGCGCGGACGACCGAGCCGAACAGCGCGAGGGATGCTGCGACGGCGAGTCCCAGGACCGTGCCTTTCATCATCCCGCCGGGCTTTGCACGCGATGTGCCTGGCCGCCGTGTGACGCGAGGCACGTGGATCCGCTCAGCCGCGGTAGGCGGCCGCGACCTTCTTCGGCACGCACATCCGCCACGCGTTGATGACCAGCTCGCGGAGCTCGGCGCGATCGATCTTGTCGAGCCGCACGCAGACCCAGTTGAAGCGGAGGTCGGACGGCCGCGGGAGCTGGAACTTGTCGGGCGCGCCAGCAACCAGCGCCTCGCGCCACTCCTTCGGGAACGCGAACCCCATCGTCGCCTGATCCGGCGACACCGCGACGTACACGAGCTGGCCGACGCGGAACCTGACGCTGTTCCGGACGAACGCCTCGTGCGATCGCGGAAGCGCCGCCGCGACCGCGCGCACGTCGTCGACGGTCACCGACGTCTTACGTCGCCTTGTCACGTCAGGACAATAGCGGATCCCTCGTCGTCGGCACGGCGCACACCGCGACGTAGTCCGCGGCGCCGCCGTCGAGGAAGAAGCTGCGATAGCCCTGTCGCCTCAGCTGCTGCGCCGCACGGGCGCTGGTGCCGTCGGCGCCTCAACCACAGTGCAGGACGATCGCGCGCTGCCGCGACTCCGCCGCCACCACCGCCGCGAGCGACGCGAGCGACGCGCTGCGCTGCTCGCCCGGCAGCGCCGGATCGATCGCCCCCGGACTCAGAACGCCGACCGCGATCGTGAGCACGGATTCCCGCGCGGCGAGCTCCCGGAGCGCCGCCGGCGTGATCGCGACGGCCGAGCCCATGCCCAGCGCCGTGCGGGTCATTCGTCTCAGCGTCGGCGGCAGCTTCATGCCGCAGTCATCGATCCGGACGCCTCGCTCGCGACTGACCGCGCACGCCAAACCAGTGACCACGGCGGTCACGGCAGGCTATCCACCGGAATCGGCTCCGGCTCGGGGTGCTCGCCGAGGTCGGGGTCCCAGTAGCCGACCGCGCCGCTGGTGTTGTCGCCCCAGCAGAACACGGCGCCGTCCGGGTCGATGTAACAGGCGTGGAGGTTTCCGGTCGCCAGCTGCGTGACGCCGCTGGTCACGACCGAATCGATCGGCTTGGCCTCGACCGTGAATCGGTCGAACCCGCCCCACTGCTTCACCGCGTCGCCGACCCGCGCCATCGAGTACCAGCCCGACGGATGGATGTCGTCGACGCCGGCGGTCAGCCCGAACACGTCGACGGGCACGTCGCTCTGCGCGAACGCGCCGGTCTCTGCGTCGTTGCCGAGCTGGCCCTGGTTGTTGCCGCCCCAGCACTTTGCACCGCCCGCGGTCGTCAGCGCACACGTGTGCAGGGCACCGGCGACCACCTTGGCCACGCCCGACGCCAGGTCGGTCACGGGCGTCGGCTCCGTGAGCGTCCAGTAGAAGTCGTCGGAGCCGCACTCGCCGTTCGTGTTGTTCCCCCAGCAGGTCACGCCGCCGGCGGTGTTCACCGCGCAGGTCTGGCCGCCGCCGGCGGAGACCTCGACGATGTCGGTGCCCAGGCCCACGACATCGACCGGCACGTCGCTCGACTCGGTCGTACCGTCGCCGAGCTGCCCGTCGGAGTTGTCGCCCCAGCACTTCACCACACCGGTGTCGGTCATCGCGCACGCGTGGCCCGACCCGACGGTGATCGCGGTGACGCCTCGATCGAGCCCGATCACGTCGACCGGCACCGCCGAGTCCTCGGTCTCGCCGTTGCCGAGCTGACCGTAAAACCCGTCGCCCCAGCACTTCACGCCACCGGCGGTGGTCAGCGCACAGGTCGTGTCGCTGAACGTGCTGATCGCCGCCACCCCGGCCTCGAGCCCCACCACCTGCATCGCCAGGAAGCGGCCGGAGCGACCATTGTCGGGATCGAGCTCCTCGGTTGTGCCCGCGCCGAGCTGGCCGGCCTCGTTGGTGCCCCAGCACCGGACCCCGCCCTCGCTGGTGAGCGCGCACGTATGCTGGAACCCTGCGGTGACCTGGACCGCCGTCGCCGACGGCAGGTCCGAATTGCGCGACGGGCCGCCGTCGGGGATGAACAGCTGGCAGCCGGACAGACCGATGACGAACACCAACGGCGGGAGTCGCTTCATGGCCCGCTAGACGGCAGGGCCCGCCAAGCAGTCGCACGCCGCGTGCAAGACGCTGCGAACCGCAGAGAACTTCCTGCGCGATCCAGACACACGTTCGGCGGGCCGTGAGTGAAATCCACACGACCCGCCGAACGGTGCCGGGGGCATCTCCCGGCGACGACTACGCGAGTGCTAGCGCAGGAACGGGCGCGCGGGCGCATCGTGCACGCGCCGGCGCACCACGACGCGGTAGATCGCGAGCAGCAGGACCGCACCGAGGATCGAGGCGATGAAGCCCGCGCCCTCGTCCGCGCGGTACCAGCCGAGGGACCGGCCAAGGAACCCAGCGATGAAGGAGCCGGCGACACCGATCAGCATCGTGACCACCACGCCGCCCGGATCCTTGCCCGGCATGATCGCCTTCGCGAGCGCACCCGCAACGAGACCGATGATCAACATCCATAGAATGTGCATGACCGACGGACATGCGCGTCGCGTGCCGGACCCAAGCCGCCGGGCTCCACCGATGCGCGGTTTTGCCACGAGCAGATCACCGAGCGCGCCGACGTCGGCCGAGCCCGAGCATAACGAGGGCGACGACCAGCACTGCGAGCACGCCGACGGAGCCCGGCGCGCCATCGCAGCCTCCGCCGCCACCGTCGGGCGGAGGCGTGCCCGGGTCGGCGTCCGGGCTCGCCGGCGGTGCCGCGCAGGCCGGCACCGCATCGCATGTCGCGTACAGCCCCGCCGCGGTCGCGATGCGCGCGGTGGGTAACCCGCTCGCGAACGCGATCAGATCGTCATCGGAGACCGAGCCACACGCGGTCTTGCCGTGCGCAGCCGCGTAGGTCGCGAGCAGATCGCGCGTCATGCGCAGCCCCTGGATCGCGTTGGCCTGGAGCGTCGCGGCGTATCCCGTGGTCTCGCGCGCGCCCCACTCGGCGGCGTGCATCGTCGTCGGGCAGTACGCGTTCTGGTCCGGATCCGCTGCATCGTACGTCCCGTGGTCGCGGCCACCGGCCTCGATGCACGCGTGGTGGCTCCAGAAGTCGGCGACCGCGTGCAGCCACACGCCGACCGACTCGAGCGATCCGGCGGTCACGCACTGACCTGCGCTGTCGCAGCACGTGCCTGCCGCATCGCACGGGCCGAGCGTGGCACCGGTCAGGTCGGTCAACGTCGACGTTCCGCTCGCCCACGTGCGCAACGGGCCGTCGCCGTTGGCGTCGACGCCGCCGTTGTCCTCGGGGAAGTGGAAGTACGACTTGTCCGGCCCCGCGCGATCGGTGAACGCGAACGCGGTCGAGCCGTACGCGAGCGTGTCGGTCACCTGATCCGCCTCGGCGACGGTGCGCGCCTCGTCGGCCGAGTATCCGGCGCAGCGTGCGAACGCGAGCGTCATGTCGTAGTGCGCCGTGCTGTGATCGTCGGTCGCGATGTCCTCGCCGAAGCCCCAGGCCGGCGCGGTCGTCGCGGCGATCGCAACGAGTGATATGACGACGTGGTAGGTCCGCATCTCAGCACCCCACGCACGTGCCGGGCACGCCGGCATACTGACCCTTGGTGACGAACCAGACCTGCTGGCCGGCGGTGCCGGGCGCGGTGCTGTCTGCTGGTTCACGTGATAGTGGTAGACCGGCGTCGCGCTATCGGGCGTCGGGCCGGTGTGGCCGCCGGCTGCGTCGAGGACCGGCAGCGAGCCATCGGCGTCGCGCCGGCCGTAGACCGGAAAACCGTCGAGGATCACGCCGACGAACGCGGCGTCATCGCTCGAGATCGACCACGGCTCCGAGTGGTAGTGGTAGGCGGAGCGTCCCGTCGGGTGGCCCTGGCACCGGTCGAACGACAGCGACTCGGCATAGATGTCGTCGCCCGGCGCGGCGACGTTGCTGTAGAGCGACACGCCGTTGACGGCGATCCCGACCGTCCCGAGCGACATCGCCGACGCGGCGGCCGTCGGCGTGCGCGGCACGCTCGCCGTCATGTGCTTGGGCTCGAGCGTGTTCGGGTTGAACCCGCCCGGCTGGTACGCCTCGTGGCACGGATCGTCGATCGGAAAGTAGTTGCTGGTGTGATCCGGCTGGTCGTCGCTGACGAGCTGCACCGTGTCCGGGTTGGGCATCGTGATCGCGACGCGGCACGAAAACTTCAACCAGAACCCGTCGAGCCCCATCGCGCGGCGCTCCGCCTCGCACCCCGACGTGTCGCGCGCGAGCAGCGCGCATTCGCCGGTCACCGTCGCGGTCGGCGTGGTGTTCGCCGTGAGCTCGCACGTCGGCGCCGCCGGTGCGGCGTCGGGACTCGGCGAGTCCGGATCCGCGCCGCCGCAGCCCGCGAGTAGCAGAAGGATTAGACGAGTTGTTCTTCGATGGACCATGAGGCGGCGACCCTGCCGCCGCGCGCGGGTTAACGACGATTTTCTCTTTCGCTTCGCGCTGTCACGTCGAGATCCCACCGCGCGGCGCAATGCGCGGACGTGCGGCGCGCGCGCTGGTACCCGGCGGTACCATCTCGTCAGCGATGTCGTCATGCCGCGCGTGACGGGCGACGTGCTGCTGCACTGATCACTTCTTGCGCTGGATCGTCTTGATCCAGCTCACGACCTTCGCGTCCTCGGGGAACGCCTCGATCATTCCGTCCCTGACCATCGCGTATTCGGGGCACTTCATATCGGCGGCGATCACGCTGCTAGCGACTTCGGTGCCGGTCTTGCGATCGAATACGAAGAGCTTCCAATCGTTTCGGACGATCTCGAACTTCTCGCTCGGATCGTTATCGATGCGATAGCCACCGCACATCTTCCCGGTCTTCTGCTCGGGAACGGAGTCGTAGCCCGCGAACCAATCGATGTCGCGGAGCACCTTGGCCGGGCCGAGCACCGGCTGCTTCTCGAACGCAAGGAGCGCGACGTAGAGGGTGTGCTGCGTCGGCGTCACCTCGGCGGCTCCGAACGAAATGGGCACCTTGTCGTCGATCGCGCGCTCGATCAGCGGGACGAGCTCCGCCTTGGTATCGCCCGGGCCCTCGAGGTCCTGCTGCGTTCCATCCGCACCCTCGAGGACGAAGCGTTTCGGTTCGAAGACGTACGTCGCGATCTGAGCGACCGGTAGCTCCGCAACGACGGGCGCGTAATCGATCACGAACTCGCCCTTGTCGGAGGGCGCGCTGACGAAGTCGTCGACGTGGAGCTTCGAGCCTGCGGCCGCACCGTCGACGTCGACGTGATAGGAGAGCCCGTTCCAGCTATCGCGCGACACCTTCGTGGGCGCCGGCTCGTCCCACGAATGATTCGGTTGATCGTTCGGCGGCGGACCGTGACGATGGTCCGAGTTGCACGCAGCGAGGACAACAAGCAGCCAGCGCATCGCGTCGTCTGTACCAGAGACGGTCGACCGGCTGTGGTTACATCTGACGGCTACGGGCGAACCGCGTCGATGAGCGCCGCCGGTGGCGCTTCGAGCGGTGCCTTCACGCGCATCCGACGCGCGGGCCGCGGCTAGCGTTACAGTCCTCGCATGGCGGAGACCAGCGAGCGATTCACCGGCGGTTGCCTGTGCGGCAACGTTCGATTCGTGGCGACCGGGCGGCCGTACCGCGTCGGCATCTGCCACTGCCTCGATTGCCGCAAGAGCCACGGCGCGCTGTTCCACGCCGGGGCGGTCTTCCCCGCGGCCGCGGTGACCGTCGAGGGCGAGACCAAGGTCTGGGCCGGGCGCGAGTTCTGTCCACGCTGCGGGTCGCCGGTGCTCGGGCGGTGGGACGACGAGGTCGGGCTCACCCTCGGCTCGTTCGACGACATCGATCAGCTCCAGCCGACGTACGAGCTGTGGATGATCCGGCGCGAGGCGTGGCTACCCGCATTCCCGGGCACGCGGTGCTTCGAGCGCAACCGCGAGGACGGCGGCCGCGAGGTCGGCGACGTCATCGTGACAAGAGCGCCAGCGAAGCCATGAGTATCAGTGGTGCTCCCATGACGGATGTCACCGCGATCCTCGACGTCGTCGAGACGGCCGAGCTCGACGACGCCGTCGATCTCGGCGAGCACATCTTCGCATCGGAGCGTAGTGGTGGGCGATGACATGACTTCGGTAGTCGTGCTGTGGCGACCCGACACGACGACCGGGCGCGGCGCACCCGCGATTCCCGCTCAACAGCACCTGACGTGGATCGACGGGCAGTGGGCCTCCGACCAACGCATCTACCTTCGGGATCACCTGCCGCGGACCTATGCCGGCCAGGACGGCTATCCGCATCTGCCATTCTTTACCGACCTCACCGAGGCGGCTCGCTACCTGATTGCGAGTCGCGATCACACCGCATGTCAGCTCGAGCTCGGCGAATTCCAGCGCCAGTTCCCCAACGTGAAGCTGACCCGCGCAGCACCCTGACGATGTAAGGAAACCGCAACGCCGCCGACGCGGGATCCGTGGTCAAGGTTGCGCATGACGAGGTCGCCGTGGCTCGCGCTGACCCTTGCAATCCTCGGCTGTCGCGGCGATGACCGCGACGCGCGGGACCAAGAGCCTGCACCGTTGCCGACGAAGCTGTCCGCGCTGCTGGTGAAGCTTCGCGACGCGGTACCCGCTGATCCCGCCACACTGCCCGCGTGCGCCCCGGGCGCCGAGGCCGGACACCTGAGGGTCCACTGGACGACGCTCGACGATCTTGCCGACGGCCGCGATCTCATGTCGCCGATCCCGCCGGATCGAGCCGGCGCGCCGGTGTTCCTGTGCAGCTTCTACGAGGATGACGCCATGGGCCATCTGCACAGCCCCTGGCGATTGGCCTCGACCGTCGCGACCGCAGCCGCGGTCGTGGACAAGGCCGCTGGCCTCGCGATCGCGCGCGCGCTCACCCTCACCGAGCCCGGGACCGACGGCAGCGGGAAGGTGTCCGGATACGTCGTGCTCGTGAGCCGCAGCGGGACCGCCGAGTGTGCGATTCCGGTCAGCGCCACCAACGACACCGCGACCCTCGCATACGCGACACCCGGAACCGAGCACAACCTGACTGGCCCCTCGTTCACCGACGCCGAGAAGCGCCGCGCATGGGACGCCGACTTCGCAAGCCGGACCTGCAGGGCGCTCATCGACGCGACGCCGCGCGCCATCGACAACCGCTAATTGCGACCACATCGAGCGGCGCATACGCGCGCCCAGATCTCGTCGGACATCACGTGCTGGCAGACGCCGCGCAGGATGCGACGGAACTTTGCGCTGCGCTCGGCGAAGTCTTCGACGCGATCGATCACCGCGGGTCCGTGGCGAGCGAGCAGGCCTTCGATCGGTCCCGCCGCGATGTGCGAGAGGATGTCGTCGTCGTCAGCCGCGGCGGCGATCAGCTCGAGGATGAAGGTCCACTGTTCGTCCGGAGGCGCGAGGAACGTGAGCAGGACCAGGGCTTCGCCGGCGCTGGAGAATTCGTTACCCCACCAAGGCCCGACGTCGCCGATTGGTGGCGGTTCGATGCGGTGTCGTGGCACGCGATGCAGGCCGTCGCTCGCCTCCACGCGCTATTGACACTGGCGGCACCGGTGGTCGCCATGCTGGTGGTTCGCGGCGGAAGACCAACGCGTTCCGTCCTCGGCGAGCTGCGTACCGGAATGCCGACCTGATCTCGTAGTTCAGCTGGGGAAGAAACGTGAGACCGATGAGTCCCTCGATGCCCCAGCCTTCCGGAAGGTCCTGGACGTGTACCCGATAATCGTCCTCGCGATGTCCCAGGCATGTGTTCCTCGCCGATTCCAAACCGCTCCTTCGACGAAGATCGGCTCGTCGTCGGGATCGAAGCGCGTGACCTTCACGGGATGATGAACCGCGGAATCGGACCCCGGATCTTGCCTGTCCAGAACGACCCGACCTCGTCGTACCGCTCGAATGCCTCCTTGATGTGAGGCGATGCCTGCTTGCGACTCTTGAAGTGTCCAAGAACCGTGGCGGTGCCGAAGTCGAAGTCCGTGTCATTGACCCACTCGGTCTCGACGAGCACGACCCATTCGTCAGGGTAGCGCTCGCAGATCTGCTTCCAGGTCAAACGCTCCGAGACATGCTGGTCGAGGTCGATCGCTTCGCTCACTCGACGATCCTCAGGCCCGAGGCTTACCAGTCAAGTTTTCGGCAACCAAGCTCGGGTTGCAGTCCACGAGGTGGTGTGGAGGTGGGCGACCGCGTCGGCTATCGCCTAACTATGGAGCGGGAGAAGGGATTCGAACCCTCGACGTCAACCTTGGCAACGTGTTTCGAGGCTAGTGATCCTCGACGGTTCGCGACGTTGAAAGTGCAGCAAGGTACAGCTCGGAGCAGCGTGGTGGTGGGCACTGGTGGGGAGGCGTAGCGTGGGGTTACGTCGTCACGGGCCGCACTTACCGGTGCGGTGGGAGCTTTGCTGCCTCCATCAGTTTCGCCGTGTACTCAAGCGGATCGAGTCCACCCTCGCCGACGGTTCCGAGAGCCTCGGGGGTGTAGTCGAGCGAGGGGACGTACTGGTAGCCCTTCAAGCCGGTGGTGTGGAACAACCCTTCCAGGTCCGTGACGTAGTCGCTGCGTTCGCCGGTCAACCGGCTTGCGGCGAGAGTGGCCGTCGCTCCGGCAAGAATGTCCGCGATCTGAAGCGCGGCGCTCGTTCGTCCATCCACGAACTTGGTTCCTGTGACTCCTAGAGGGTAACGCTTCGTTCGCGTGTCGTGCCCTACAAGGGCGGGCGGCGCGTTCGGAGTGACCAGCGCATCCCAGAGTTGCTTCTGCTTGGCCATGTTGCTGGATTGGTCATGGACGAGATCAATCGGCTCGTCTCCAAGTTTCTCGCGCCACATCCCTATCAGGTTGATCGCGGTCGAGAGTGAGAGGTCCAGCGCACCCCACTGCAGCCCCTCGAAGACGCCGCTGTATCCCAGGTGGCGCAATGCACCGAGGATAGTGATCCGGAATTGATCGACAGGCTCGATCGGATGCGGCTGACGGAGGAGCCAGTTCAGCTCATGCTGGCGTTGAATACTCCGCTCGCGCATCCACCTCTGAAACGCGCGAAGTACACGGTTGTGATAGGACGGATCCAGATCCATGCAGGCGTACATGACGTTCGCCATCGCGATGTCTCCGCCGTTCTTGTAGAGGTTGAACCCAGCCTCATGCATCGACGTCTCGATCACGAGGTCAACGATCTTGCTCGCGAGCGCGTAGCGCTTGTCGGAGAGGCCTACGAGGATCTGTTCTCCAAAGTTCGTCGCCAGGTCCGTCAACGCCGCGATCAACATCTTTGCCTGCCGGGGCCTCCCTGCCAGTTTGGAGTGCTTGAGCTCAGTTGCTTTCACTCCAGCAAAGTGCCGCGCCTTGAGCGCCGCGCAGCTGCCTTCGTCGATCGAATGTGTACAGATAACGAACACCGGCTGGTCGGGCCCGATCAGGTCCTCGCCCGTGTATCCGCTCTCGTCGAGGTACACCGTGGCCATCAGTCGCTACCTTCCTCCACAACGCCCGAAGCACGACCTCCCGAACGTTGGTGTCCCGTCAGGCTCGTGAGGGTTGTTAGGCGTGCTCTTCGCCTCGCTATGGCGGCAAGCGCGCGTTGTCGCCACCTGGCAGCATCGGCGGGGGCGGCGGGGGCGGCGGCCGCGGCGAAAGAGTCCGTCGCCAAAGATCAGTTCCCATGATGCCGAGGATGACGCCCAGCAGCAGCAGACTCACTCGTCACCTCCGAAGTCCGCGGCCGACACCTCCGCTTCCAGGTCCGAGTTGAGCTGATCCAACGCTACGCGGGCTTCGCGCTTCTTCTCGGCCTGGCCCTTCAGCTCTGCAACCGCAGACTCGAGCAGTTTCTGAAGATGGCCTCCCGTGACGACCTCAGTCCGCACCTCGCGCGATGCGCTCAACAGCGGACTCGCATGCGCCTCGCCAGGCTCGTCGTGGTCGTAGCCGGCCTCGATGACGAGTTTCCAGCCAGCATCCTGTTTCGTAAAAGCAAGAACGCGGTAGTAGCTCGAGCCCTCGCCGACATCCTCCGACGACATCACTGTCGAAACTCGGATCCGGAGCACCTTCGCGAGGTTCTCTTCGAACTTGCGAAGGCCGAGACTGATCGCGTCGTCTTCGACGTCGACACTCTCGTGTACGCTCCGCAGTTCGTGAAAAATGGACGCACTAGCGCGCGTCCGCGGCGTTTTGGCGCCTAGCGGCATATCAGTCTCCTGGCTGCTCTTCCGAGTGCGCCGCAAAACCATCTTCCGATGGCCCGTGAGGTGCGACGGCCAACCGAGGATTTCAGGGTCCTTGGCTGACGGGAGCAACTTAGCCGCCTGGCGATCGTCCTGCAACCTCTTTTTGTCGAGCGCTCGTTCTTGCGACGTCGAACCGAGCTTGTGTCACCGAGAGAAGCGCTTGAAGAGTTCGAAGTCGCCCGTACGAACAGGCACCACAGATCGCGAGACCCTATCGGCGCTGGCGGTCTTCTTCGCGAAGAATCACATTGCGAAACGTTAGGGAGACGCGCCTCGTCCTGGGTCGTCCACGGTCGCTCAACCGCGCACGGATCGTGTGAAGCCATTCGTATCGAGCGGGACCGCTGATGAGCAACGCGCTCCGTGGTTCGAGCATGATGGACGTCGAAGCTTGGGCATCCTCCTTCGAGAGGAAGTCCATCTCGCATGGAGAACCGAGGCTCACGGTCACTATTCGCTCCTTGAAACAAGGTTCGCAGTCAACGTGGGGCGTGATCCCTTGACCGGGCTCGTACTCGTTCACAATCAGCTGATCCGGCACCTCGGTTAGTAGCTTGGCAACGATGAGCCGAGCCCCGAGCTCAAGCGCGAATGGCGGTAACGGACCGACGAACATCGAACGCGAGATGGCCCGTGCCTTGTAGTTGTACTTGTAGCCGTAGTGCTGAACGCGTCGCTTCAGGTCGGCCAACCACGGTCGCGCATCGATCGCATTCAGTAGAGCTACCTCTTCCGCTGGCGCGATGAAGTCAGCGACGTACTGGAGCCCCGGCACGTGTTCCGTGTGCGGCGGCGACAGGAACATGTCCAGCTGGCGATCCATCACTTTACTCGAACGACTGCCCGCATGAACGACACAGTCTTTACGTGCGGGTCGTATAGGCTGTTCTTGTACTGTACGGTCTCCTGGGTCGCAAAGTCAGCGATCCCTAGAGCAGCGCAAAACTGCTTCCATTTCTGGCCTGCGCGGCGGTCAATGGAGTTCGTGTACACGAAGAGCACGACGTCGCTGGTTGAGATCGCTTCCCTCACCGCGTCGACGATCCAGGAAATGTCGAGGCTGTCGCTTGCGAACAAGTAGGACGCGTTGAAGATGACACGTCGGTGGGTCGGGTTGCCGCCGACGACGTAGTTGCCGATCGAGCCGTTGCCAACGTTGCGCGCCTTCGCTGCGGCAAGGAGCGCGGCCGCGCGGTCGAGCATCGGTTGAGCAAGATCGACTGGGACGTAGTCGAAGACGTGCGCGCCGTTCAGATGCTCCGCGAAGGCAAGGCCAGACGTACCTGGGCCGCAGCCGAGGTCCACGAAGAGCGATGGCTCACCGGTCGAGAGCGCGGGGCTCAGGTCGTACGCTCTGAACGTAGCGAGCGAAGAATAGAAATGCCCCCGCATGTTCATCAGGCAGTAGAGGGCAACCTTGTCCTCGGCGGTGATCGTGCCGTACGTGGGATGAGTGTAGCCGACGCTAAAATCGGCACGGCCCATCTCCAGGACCTTCGGCTGGATCTCGTTGCCGGGAATGCCGAGCCAACTCTGAGGCCATTGCGACCGCGCCTTAAGCGGGTCGAGGATCTCGCGCCGAAACACCTCGCCCATCGCCCAGCACCAGTAGAGCGGCATCCTCGGAGAAAAATACCACGCGTTCAGGGAACGCGAACTACACGCGCGAGGCGTGCGACGCGGAGTCAAGCAGAGCGCGCACGTCGTCGTTGCGGATGGGCCGGCTCAAGACACAGACGCCGGCATCCGAGTACGCCTCGGCCTCAACAGGGTCGTCCGCTATCACTGCCAGCAGCAGGCCCTCAGCAGTGCTCAGTCTGCGGATGGCCTCGGAAAACTGTGCGCTCAGATCTCTGCGGGCGGCTAGGTCACACACGACGAGGTCGTAGCTCCTACCGCGCTCCAGCTTCGCAACAGCGGCCTTCGCATCTGTCTCGATCTCTACGGTCGCAGTGCTAAGCGAGCTTGCGATGGCTTGGGCTTCGCGGTCGTTAGCATCGATGACGAGCACTCTCGGTCGCATGGACACCTCTCAGCTCAGCACTCATCGTGCCACACGACCCCGACATTCCCCGCGCCTGAAGTCACATTCGGTCGAAGCGACCTTAGGTCGCCTTCCGACGACCTCGAGCCGTCTCGATGCTAATTACCTTGCCGCCCGCCGTCGCAATCTTTGCGACCTTGGCGAGCGCCTGCTTGACCTCAGTGCCCCGGGCGGTGGAGTAATGCAGCTGCATCTCCGGCGTCGCGTGGCCGGAGATCGCGCGCGTGACGGCATCATGGATGCCGGCGGCGCGAGCGAGGTCCTGGTAGGTGCGGCGCATGCCACGCGGGGTGAAGCGATACGGCAGCTTGATCTTCTTGCAGACAGCGTCGAACGGCTTGTCGAGGCAAGAGCGCGCGCGGAAGCCACCGGTCACCGCGGGAAAGAGCAGCTCGCTCTCGCGCATCTTCTTGGGCAGTAGCACCTCGTTGACGTGCCACTTGAGGACGTCGAGCAGCTCGCGCGGAAGCGTGAGCCGCTGGTGGAGGTCGGTCTTCGTCGTCTCCATCACCGAGTCGCCGATCGTCTGCGACCGACGGATCAGGAGAATGCCATCCTGCCACTTGATGTCGGCGCTCGCGCCGTCGCGCCGCAGCGGGCGAAGTGACGACGGGCGAAGCCCGGTCGTGAAGCCGAGGAACGTGAACGCGTAGTGCTCGGGATGCAGCGTGCGGAGGGCGTTCAGGAAGCGAGCGACGTCCTTAGGTGAGAGCGAGTTGGGTTGCTCCTCGGTGTACGTGGAGTGCTCGCGTGTATCGAACGCGTCGATGCCGCGCATCGGGTCGCGGATGTCGAAGTCGTCGATCGCCTCGTCGGTGATCTGACGGAGGACGCCGAGGATCGTGTTCGCGGTGGTCGGAGCCATCTCCTCGGCATTGATCCTGGCGGCGATCTTGGCCTGCCACGCCTTGATGTCGGCGGGCGCGAGGCGATCGATGAACAGATCGCCGAATGCTGGATCGAGATGATGCTCGAGGATCGACTCCCACTTCGCCTTGCCGGCGGCGGAGCGGATCTTGCCGAGCGCGACCTTACGGTCAAATACGCTCTTCGCGTAGGTGCGGAACGCCGGTGCCTCTGACGGTTGCTCGGCAACGACGCCGCTACGGATGCGCTCCAGCTCGCCCTGGAGCCATGCGAACGCGTCGCGCGCACGCGGCACATTCGGCAGCTCGCGGTTGACCTCGCGCATCTTGCCGGTGCGCGGGTCCGTCGTGCGACCGCGAACGTGAAAGCCACCGTCGCGACGACGCCACACGCCCGGCAATTCCGGATCCGCGGCGATGTCGTCCTTCCACCGATGGACCCATTCGACACGTGGCGCCCTTGCCGCGCGCGGCACGGCCCCTACCCTGTCCTCGTCCGTCATCTCACCACCCTGAACATCGATCGTCCCCATGCCTATTCTCCGAGGGAATAGAGTTTCGCTCGTCGCGGGCTACGCTGCCACGCCCCCACGATCGCTTTCGACGCCGGCGCGATCTCGGCGAGGCTTCGACTGCGCAGTGACAGCGCTACCCCGCATCCATTTCTCGATGCTCTCGATCGAGTAGACGAACGTCCTCCCGCGTCGGCCGCACGGGCGGACGTGACGGCGGATCGTCCAGGGCGAAGAATCGCAGTAGTCCGCGGCAACCCGAGCGGTCATGAACCGAGGCCAGGCGCGCGGCGCTCGCGCGGACGTTGGTTCGGGTTCGAACCCGAGCATGTTGGGAAGGCTCACGGCACACCTCGCGTGCGCGCGCGGGGTCGAGGCTTGTGTGGCCTGAGGCGCGGACCCGGCTCCTTCTCTTGGTCGCGGTCGAAGCGGCGATTCAGATCCCAGCCCGGATCGCCACCGTAGTCCGACCAATCGCCACTGCCCGAGTACAGGTCGAGAGGGCTGCGCATCACGAACCTCCTTTCGCGTCGGTGAGCGGACCGAGCTGCACGATGTGGAACCTCAACGGGGCGACGCTCGGCACCGCCGCTCCGGCCGGCATCGCCGCCCGGAGCGCCGTGATCGCGCGTTCGAGCAGCTGCTCGGGCGGTAGCCCGCGCAGCCCTGCGACGAACGCCGCGACCTGCTCCGGCCGCATCGCCGGAGGCGCGACTGCCGGCGGCTTGGGAGCCGTGGGCGCTTCCTTCGGGGCGGCGAGAGGGTCGCCCTCCTTGGTCTCCAGTGCGGTCAGGATCGTCCGACACGCGAGTGCGCCCTGGTGCTTCGCCTCGTCGGTTGCGTCGGGCCGGAGCGCAACGCGGATGGCTTCGATCAATGTCTCCATGGTGGTTCCTCGCTTTCAGAACGGAACGGGTTCCTCCTCCGGCTGGAGGAGCAGGTTGTCGCGCGGCCGGAGCCTACGGATGAGTCGCTCTTCTTCCTCGAGCGCGTCGCTTGGTGCGGTGAGGCGAACGGCGACCTCGACGCGGTTGCGGTCGTAGGTAAGGCCGGGGTCGTGACCCTCGCCGTACTGTCCTTTCCAGAAGCCCTTCCAGCGCCGCCACGTCTGGAAGTGACGAGTCAACGTGTCGTAGAGGCGGCCGGTGCTGGAGCCGACGTAGACGACATCCCCGTCGAGCTCGCGGATCACGTACACGCCGGCCCGCCCGTCGAGCGCGCGCACCCATTCGGGGTACGGCGCGCCACGGTTCCCGATCGGCCGATACGACAGGCTCGAGTTGCGCGGGACCTCAGATGGTGAGCGGACTGGGCCCGCCGGCGGCTTGGGCGGATCGACTTGCGACGGCGACGTGACCGGACCGGCGGGCGGCTTCGGCGCGGGCGCGACCGGCGCGGGATGCGGGTCCTCGATGTACGCCCATGACTGCATCACCGGCGCTGGATCGACAGCGGCGTCCGGGCCACCGAGCCAGATCGCGAAGTGGAGGTGCTTGAGCTTCGCGCGGTCGCGCGGGCTCGCGCCGATGATGCCCAGCGGTTGACCGGCGTAGACGCGCTGGCCCGACTTCGCGCGGCTCGTCGGTGTGACGAGCAGCTCCGAGAGGTGTTGGTAGTAGGTCGCGACCTTCTGCGGACCGTGATCGATCACGACGTGGAACCCGCCCGGTCCCCATTCGGCCGACCACACAACGCCGTCGGATGCTGCGACCGCTAGCAGGTTGTCGGGCATGACATACGATTTCGATCCGTTCGGTGAGCCGACCGGGAACGGATCGCTCCGCATGCGCTTGAACATGATGTCGCCACCGCGATGCGGTCCGCCGGGACGCGGCGAGCCCCAGCCCGACGAGATCACCGGCGTGCGGCCCTGCCACCGCGGAACCGGCCAGACCCACCGGCCGGTCAGCTGCGGCGCGATCGGCGATGGCTGAGGCTGCGGCGGTTGCGTCGTGGGCAGCGGTGGAGGCGGAGCCGTCCACGGATCGCGCGTCGTCGCGGTCTCGCGGGTCGGTGACGCTTCCGCGCGCTTCTTCCGGTACCAGAAGTACGCCGCCGCAGCGCCAGCGCCGACGATCAGAGGGAACGTTCGATCCGACATGGCTTACTCCGTCGGGGTCGGCGCCTTGTCGCGTCCGCGTAGCAACAGGAACGCGCCGACCAGGCCGCCAGCGACGAGTAGCGGCGTGCCGATGCCCGAGAACATGCCCTTCACGCCCTGGTTGACGATCTTCCCGGCGCCGGACGCGACGTCGCCGGCGGCACCCGCGACCTTGTCCGCGACGTACGCCGCGCCCTTTGCGAGGTTCTCGGGCAAGTGCGTGATGCTGTGCTCGATGGCGGTGACCGCGCGATCCCAGTCGCTCGGCGCTTCATCCGCGACGGCGATCTGGATCGCGGTCTCCTCCAGCACGCGCCAGAAGTAGTGGTTCTTGGGATAGAGCACCGTCGGATCGCCGGTGCGAGCGAGCGCGTTGACGTCGGTCATCGCGTCGCCCCAGTGCTTGGTCGTGCGCTCGTGCCCGTCCACGCGCTTCACGCTCGCGAGCTGCTTGGCCCAGTAGTCCGCGAGCAGCACGATGTCGCCGTTCGTGGTCCGCGGGACCGGGAACGAGCCCCTCGACCCCGGCATCCCGGGTTCTGCCTCCAAGCGATCCTCGCCGCGCAACCCGCGCAGATACTGGAGCTGCGCCATGTAGAGATCGTCGAAGGTCTTCACTCCCTCGAAGTGCTTGAAGGGGCCGTCACCCTTCGGTCCGACGTTGCGGTGCTCGGCAAGCGTGCCGAGTCGCGCGAGCAGCGCGTCCCACATCGCTTGCGGAGGGAGCTTCGCCTCCACCGACGATAGGTAGACGAACGCGCGGGCGAGGCAGGCCCAGAACGCGCGGTTCTCGTCGTAGCTGTCACCGAGAGAGGGCAAGGCGAACAGCTCGAGATCGGCGAGGCACGATCGCCAACGACGAGCGATGCCACTGTCCCCGAACCAGCGCTGTTGTCGGAGTTGGCGATCGACGAACGCGGCGATCGCGATGACGTCAGCGCCTGTGGTGCGCGGCCAGCGTTCCCAGTTCTCCGTCTGTGGGTTGAGCTCGATCCAGCCGCGCAGGTCGGCGGCGCGACGCTTGAGCGCGACGTAGCCATCGGACCACTCGCGGATCGGTACGGTCGTGTTCGACATGATGAGACCTCGAGAGAAAGGAAGTGATCGGGGGCCGGGGACGCGCGAGCAGTGCTCGGCGTGGCCGGTTGTTGGTTGCTGTGCCTGCTACTGCTGTGTCGCTCTACGTCGTCGCGATCAGAATCCTTGGCGAGGAACGATGATCGCGATGGGTCCCGACCCGAACGGATCGGGGTCCACCGGGCAGCCGGTCATGGCTTGCGCCATCGCCTGCTGCTCCGTCGACGCGTTCTCGATCGACGTGTTCTCCGTCGGAGGCTTCGCGACCGACGCCGGCTTGTAGGCCGGCGTCGAGCCACCGAAGAAGGTCCCGGTCGACGCCGGCGACGGCTGCCCGTCACCGAGGTATTGCGGGGTGCCTCCACCTCCGAAGAAGTTCCCGAACCGTCCGAGCCATCCGTTGCCGTTGCGGCCGTTCGGATAGCTCGGACCCTGATAGGCGGGCGTGTTGTTCGCCATCGTGCGCCCTCCTAGCCCACCAGCTTGGCCACCAGGCTGCCCAGGGTGCGGACCTGCTCGTCACGCTTCGCGTGCTGCGCGAGAGCGTTCTGGAACAGGATCAGGTTCGCCACATCCGTGGACGCCTCCCTCGTCGCGATCGGCGCTGCGGGCAGCGACTGAAGCGCGGCGAAGATCTGCGCGACCATCTCGACGACCACGCCGGTCGTGAGCTTGCCGAACAGCGTCGCAGCCGCAGACTGGTTCTGCGGATACCAGGGCGGCGGAGGCGCGTACATCACCTGCGGCTGCACCGGAACCGCGGGCCGCTGCGGGCTCGCAACGTAGACCGTCCGAGCCGGCTGCGCGCTCGAACCGATCTGAACCGCGGGCCGAACGAACGGCCACGGCGAACGGCCCTGGCTGCTCGAACTGCCCGTGCGGTGATCGGTCGTGATCACCGCGTTGCGGTTGTCGTCCACGTAGTAGATATCGGCGTACTCGTCCATCTCGTTCTCCTTGCTGGGCCACGCCTCGCATCGCTCGCGCGACCCCGGCCCCCGATCGAGTCGCTAGTCCGTGCCGTACGGCGTGTCGTCGGTCGCCAGCGCGAGCCGATGCCGGGCGCGCTCGAAGGCCGCCTCCAGCGCGCCGGCCGGCAGACCGTCGGTATTCGACGGCTTCTTCGCGGTCGCCAGCTGCGGCGCAGGCTTGGCGTCGCGATCGTCGATCATCATCAGCGCGAGCTGGCTGCCGGCGGCCGACATCGCTCCGGCTCCGACGCTTCGGATCGTGGATCCATCGCCTTTCCAGGCCAGTCCCGCGCCGACCGCAGCCAGTGCGCCCGCGATCGTCTTGGGTGCCCAGCCCTGACGCGCGAGGAACGACCCCGCGAGTGCCGTACCCGCTGCTCCGGCAGCAGTGACCGCGAGGCGCTTGCCCGGCGTGTCGTCCTCGCCGCGACCTGCGCGCGGTGCGCGCGGGGCTGCGTTGCGATGCTTCAGCTTGAACTTGTGCTTCTTCTTCTTCGCCATGGTCCTCTCCTCAGCTCGCGTAGATGCTCGGGACGAGTGACGACACGCCGGGGCAGAACCGCTCCAGCGACGACAGCCACGCATCCGTCGGTGCCGGGCGCGCGAGCTGCATCGGCACCTGCGGCCCACCCGTGAAAAGCGCGAGCCGGATCGTCGGCGTGACCCGGATCGGTCCGATGTCGCGCTCGATGGCGGCGATCAGGATTCCGAACGCAAGCATCAGATCGTCGATCCGGACCTCGGCCGCCCGCCCCGCGAGCTTGGCGCGGACGAACGCACGCACGCGCTCGATCGCCTCGACCTCCTCCGGGTACGGCGAAGCGAGCGTCACCGCGACGTCGAGCGCCCACTCGATCGAGTCCTGGAGCGCGCGATACAGCGGCTTCCAGTCGAGATCGCCGGCGTCGCGCTTCGTGGTGCGCCCGCGCGGCTTGGTCTCCTTCTTCTTCTTCACAGTCCTCTCCTTGCGCGAGGCAATGCCTCGCCCATGCCCGCGAAGGCGCGAGCTGGTTCAACGAGCCGGCGCGCGCACCATGCGTGCGTCGGCGATCCGGTCAGTGGCTACGCAGCCGACGGCTTCCCGACGGATGCGAATGTCGCGAACCTCGACGGGCGCGAGAGCGCTCCCATCGTGAACCCCTCGCGGTTCAGCTCCTCTTCGAGGACGCCTAGCATCTCGTTCGTGACCCCCAGGCCGGCGAGCTTGGTCTTGAGCGCGAGCGCGCCGACGTCCATACCGACGCGGCCTGCAATCCGCGCGAGCGCGGACACCCAGGGCGCGGGTGAAAGCTTCTTCCCGCCGATCTCGAGCGACAGGTTGCGTTCCTGCCGCGCGAGCACGTCGTCGAGTAGGTCGGCGATCGCCTGCGCCGTGGAGCGAACCACCGCAAGCGCACGCTTGCCGTAGCGCCGAGCGACGGCCTCTGCGAGTGCGAGAAGCCAGGCCATTGCGTCGACCTCCCAGGCATCGGTCGGCGCGGCGCCCTCGTCTAGGAGCCGCATCATCACGTCACGCGCTTGGCGGACGTAAGACGGCCCGTTACGGAGGTGCGCCGCGCCGACCTCGGCGAGCTGCGCCGTCCACTCCACCGCGTCGCGCGGCGCGATGGCGACCGGCGCGTGCGAGAGGAAGCGGACGCCGCAGTCCAGGCAGTTGCGCGGGACGCGGGGATCGAGGATGACGGGGCCACCGTTCTCGACGGGAAACGTGTGCAGCCCGATCGGCGTATCGAGCGTCGCGAGCTGGCGCATCGGATGCGGATCGATCAGCTCGGCCACTCCGATGTAGAGCGCGGCGCGCTCGACACAGTTCGGGTCCGGTGCCGGCAGACGCAGCCTCTGCGGGGGCTCGCACGCGTCGACCTTGGGACCGTCGTGCTTGTGGCCGTCGTCGTCCCGCTGCGGCAGCGAGCGGATGTAGCCCGCGAGAGCGTCGGTGGTCGGGTACTTCCCCGCGATCTCGAGCAAGACCTCGTCGCGGTTGCTGACGAGCTCGGCGACCACCTCGGTGATTGAACCGAGGCAGCGGAGATCGTTGAACGGCAGCCCGATCACGACGCGCCTCCGTCCTTGCCGAAACCGCTGACCAGCTTCCGCACCTTCGCGACCGCGTCGGGCACGCTGAGCTTGCTCAGCTCGTCGAACCAGGCGCGCAGTTCGCCGGCGCTCAACTCCTTGGCGACCTCCCGCGCGATCGCTGCCTCCTCAGGACTGAGCGCCGACTGGACCGCGACGAAGTGCGCCATCGTCTGCGGCTCGATCGGCGGCAGCACATCGGTGGCGTTCTCCGGGACATGCGTCGTCATCGCCTCCGCGGCCTCGACGGGCTTCGTTGGTTTGGCCGGGTCTTTCGCCCGCGTCTTGCTCGGCATCGCCTTGCGCCAGTCGAGCAGCTCGTCGAGGCCGGGCAGCTTCGCCTTCCCGTTGCCGAGGCCCATGAGGAGCATCGGCACCACCTGGGCGACGATCGCGTTGAGGTCGAAGCCGGACTGCGGCCCGGCGCCCTCGGTGTCGTCGTCCTCGTCCTCCTCGTCGGACGCCCGCGGCTCGCGCGCCGGCAGCCCGGCGCCGTCTGCGGCGCGCAGGAGCGTGGCGGCTGCCTCCATCATCTGTGGGAAGCGCTCGATCACGGCGAGCGCCATCGCGGACTGCGTCCGCATCGCCTCGATCACGATGTTGTCACTGGGCTTGGTCGGCAGCCCCGCGATCGCCGCCGTGGAGTTGCTGTTCGCCGCCGCGTCGAGGTTGACCTGGACGTAACCGGAGGGCGCGCCTTCGATCGCCTTGTTGTTCTGATCGACCAGATCGAGGCGGTATCGGCCCGGCGCGTTCACCTCGGTGCGCAGGTCGTCGAGGTCGGCGTCGATGGGCAGCACCAGCGGCAGGCCATCGCGGCCGTACACGACCTCCGGGGACCCCTTGGCCCGCATGCGGCGCGCGCGCCAGCCGGTAGCGTGTGCCGGGACCTCGAACGCTTCGCCGTTGATGTTGAACGCTAGCTCGGACATTTTTCTCTCCCTTCGAGAGATATGGGCGAGCTGGAGGCGCTTTCTCGCGGCGTGAAATGATCTCGTTCGTGCGCGTTAGAGAAACCGAAGAAGTCGTCGTGAGATCAGTCGTTCGATCCGTGCATCGGAATCTCTCAGCGCGCTCGTTGCGAAGATTCCTGGCATGCGCGTTGCGATGAGCGCGTGTCGATCAAGATCGGACGGACTGGTCCGAAAGAGACCCGCGATTGGCCCCTGGACTGGGTCCTCGATTGGGTCTCACATGCGCGCCGCCGCATTGCGGGGGCGCGCGAACGTCGACGGAGAAATGTAGTGGAACCCGTGCGGGGCGATGCAAGCACGACACTCGATCAAACGGTCACGGGCTCCCAGCCGCCCTCGCGTTCCATCTGCTCCGCGCACGAGTGATGCACGATCACGCCGCTCGCGTCCTCTCCTGGGTACACGGTGGACCGCATGGTGACGTGCGAGCGCTTGCCCCAGAGCTGGCTGCTGCACCACCAGCAGAAGTAGTACTTAGGTCGATCGGACATGATGACGCATCCCTTCGTCGCGCGTGTTTGGCTAGGCCATCCCGAGTCGCGGCGCGACGGCCTCGGGGACCCAGATCATCGACAGCACGGTTCCGTACTCGGGCCGGCAGGTCGAATGCTCGATGATGTCGACGTCCGCGCTGGTCTCGAACCAGGCGGACGCCGGAACTGGTTGGTCGCGGTCGTCGAGGGTCCCGGTCGCCTGGTACTCCCACGCGACGGAGTCGCGGTGCAACCGCTGCCCCTCGGTGAAGCGACGCGTGAACGTCTTGCTGCGCGCGGCCCATTGCACGACGCCGTTTTTCGAGAACACGGCGGCGCAGCGCTCGCTCGATAGCTCGACGAACCGGATCGCGCTGGTGAGGATCGAGACCTGGTATTCCGTCGCGATCTGCCACGGCACATCGAGCGACACCGGTGAGATCTCGCAGCGCTTGCGCAGCAGGAACTCGGGGAGTAGCACGGCTCCGGCGAATGCGTTCGATCCGATCTCGAACACGTGAAGGTGCGCGTCGCCGCCTCTTGTCCACTTCGGCTTGCACATCATCGTCGGCGACAGCGACGGATGCCGCTTGAGCCAGTGATACAGCTCGTGAACGATCGCGAACCGCCGCGCGCAGTAGTCGGCGAGCCGCGTCGGCAGCACGATCTGTGCGAGATCCGCGAGGCGGATGAGTTGGGCCGACGCACCGTCGAGGTCGGCTTCAACGATCTCGATCCCAATGTCGTATGCCCACGCTTCCGGCCGGATATCCTCCCGCGCATTCACGCCATAGCGACGAAGAAACCGGACAGCGTCGAGGGACCCCTGCGCGACCGCATCGTCCTTGTTCATCGCTAGGCCTTCTGGGTGTGAGTCTCGATGGTCTGGATCATCCGGCGAAGGTCGTTGTCGCTGAGCGTGTCGAGTTGGCGGTGCGCGAACTGCGCCTGCGGTCCCCACTTCTCGACGAGCGACGCGAACAACGCTTCGAGCACCGCGCGCGGCATCGCCCGTAGCCGCTCGTTGATCGGCTCTGCCTTCTTGATCGGCGGAACCGTCTTCGGCAGCCGGTTGCGACGATATTCGGCGATGCGCGCATTCATCGACGCGACGACACTCTCCGCCCAGCGGCGATCGTCAGGCGTCATCGTGCCGTTCTCGAGCTCGAGGAGCCCGACCTCGCGCGTGAGGATGTCGAGGGTGCGGCGGTCCTTGTCGTTCTGGTTGCTCATGATTGGTTGCTCCTACGCCAACGCCTTCGCGGCGAGCTTGCGATCGGTGAGGTGTCGGACGATGCGGCGCAGCCGACCGTACGCGTTGTGGTACGTGCGGCTCTTCATCCGTGCATGCGCGAGAACGTCCTCCTTCGTCGTGAAGCCCGCATCGTACGCATCGAGGATGCGCAGCACCGGTTGGTCGCGCTCGGCGAGAGCGCGGATCTGCGCCATCGTCTCCGCCGCATGGACGCGGGTGAGCGCGACCTGGTCGTCGACGATCAGCTCGGACGCGTCGCTCTCCGCGTTCTCGGAGGCCGCACTGCCGTCGCCGAGCGTATCGTGCGGGCGTTTGATCGCATGCTGGCGGTGCTTGTCCGAGCGGCCTTCGATCGTCCGCACCAGGTGGTACCCGAGCGAGCACTTCGTCGGGTCCCAGCGCACGGCACCGAGCCAGGTGTCACCGAGCGCATCGAGCACTAGCTCGCGCGCGTAGTAGTCATCGACCTTGCGACCAGTACCCGCCACGGCCAACGCGCGCGTTCGCGCGAACTGGTTGAGCCCTGCGATTAGCCCCGCGGTCGCCTGCTGCTGATACTGTTCGATCCACTCTTCCGTCGGAGTGAATGGCTCGCCGCCCTCCTCGATCTCGGTCTCGCGCTGCATGCGGCTCCCTTCGTCTTGCCCAAGTACTTATCGAAGGGATCTGACGCTGAACAAACGCGCAGATTGACAACAGTTTGATCTCACAACGGGAGTGCCGGGATCGGCCCTCAGAGTGCGTAGCTGTTCGGGCGCGGTCGTCACGAAGCGTACGCGGGCGATCGCGCGTCGCTTTCTTATCCGCCACCTCGTCAGTGGTACCGGTGATGGTGGATCCTGAAATCATCCGATGGGCGCGAACCACGCGATCTTGGAGCAGTTGACTGTCGACGAGTTGCGCACGGTTATCGACCGGTTCGAGGTGGCGGTCGAGGACCGGCGCGCACGAGGGAGCCTGATCGACGCAATCGCCGCATCGCGGAAGGTCGCCCTCGAGCCGGTGCTCTTGGGATTGTCGCGCGACCGGCTCAAGCAGCTGTGTCGGAACCTAGATCTCGATGATACGGGGCGCGAGAAGGACGCGATCGTCGCGCGCCTTCTCGGTGCGGAGCCTCGCGGAATCAGGAGCCAGCGGAACGGCAAGTCGAACGGCGCCAGCGGCGAGTCGGCCGCGCCAGGGGACTTCCCGACCGGCGATCGCCTCACGGTGGAGCAGCTCGAACGCTATCTCTGGTCTGCCGCAGACATCCTGCGCGGGTCCATCGACTCGTCGGACTACAAGAGTTTCATCTTCGGTCTCCTGTTCGTGAAGCGGCTGTCCGATCGCTTCGACGAGGAATGTGAGGCGCTGGTCGCCGATGGGATCGATCCGGAAGACAAGGACGAGCACCAGTTCTTCGTGCCCAAGCGAGCGCGGTGGTCCGAGATCCAGCGGACTGTCACGGACATGGGCGGAACGCTCAACAAGGCCTGCTCGGCGCTCGAGAACGACAACCCTTCCTTGGAAGGAGTGCTCGCCGGCATCGACTTCAACGACGAGCGCAAGCTCGGTGACGCGCGCAATCGCGACGTAGTGCTCGGCCGGCTCGTGCAACACTTCTCCAAGGTCAAGCTCTCAAACGCGGCGCTGTCGGAGCCCGACATGCTCGGGCGTGCGTACGAGTACCTGATCGAGAAGTTCGCCGACGACGCCGGCAAGAAGGGCGGTGAGTTCTACACGCCGAAGAAGGTCGTCGAGCTGATCGTCGAGCTGTTGGCGCCAACCGAGAAGATCCGGATCTGCGATCCGACCTGCGGCTCGGGCGGAATGTTGATCGAGTGCGCGCACTACCTGCAACGGCGCGGCAAGAACCCGCGCAATCTGTCGCTGTTCGGGCAAGAGAAGAACCTCGGCACATGGGCTATTTGCAAGATGAACATGCTCTTACACGGGCTTCCCGACGCCAGGATCGAGAAGGGCGACACGATTCGCGATCCCAAGCTGCGCGATGAGGAAGGGTTGGCGCTGTTCTCGCGCGTGATCGCGAATCCGCCCTTCTCGCTCGACGAATGGGGACGCGAGATCGCAGAGAACGATGTGTACGGCCGGTTCCGCTACGGCGTGCCGCCGAAGACCAAGGGTGATCTCGCGTTTGTCCAGCACATGATCGCGACCACGGATCGCAACGGCATGGTCGGCGTCGTCATGCCGCACGGTGTGCTGTTCCGTGGTGCCGCCGAGGGCGAGATCCGGAGAGGCTTCCTGCAGGAGGACCTTCTCGAAGCCGTCGTGGGCCTACCACCGAACCTGTTCTACGGCACCGGCATTCCGGCCGCGATCCTGGTGTTCAACAAGGCCAAGGTTCCCGCCCGCAAGCGCAAGGTCCTTTTCATCGAGGCGTCCCGCGCTTTCCGTGAGGGGTCAGCGCAGAACTATCTCCGCGACGAAGACGTCAGGAAGATCGCCGCGACGTTCCACAGCTTCAAGAACGTAGAGAAGTACGCGCGAGTCGTCGGCCTCGACGAGATCGAGAATAACGCATTCAACCTGAACATCAGCCAGTACGTCGAGACCGCGAACCCTGCCGAAACGGTCGACCTCGCGAGCGCGTTGGCAAAGCTCCGGGAACAGGAGGCCAAGCGCTCGTTCGCCGAGGCGCGAATGAACGGCCTCCTGCAGGAACTCGGCTATGACCCCTGACGGATGGGTACTCGCAGGGCTGGGCGAGCTGTGTCAGGGGAAAGGCGCGTACGGAGCGAACGTTCCGAAATCTCCGTTTAGGCCCGAATGGCCACGCTATGTACGAATCACGGACATCACTGACGACGGCCGCCTTCGCGGCGACGACCCGGCAAGCATCAGTATCGATGCTGCCGCTCCTCACCTGCTGGAGCCGGGGGACATCCTGCTTGCGCGAAGCGGTGCGACCGTTGGGAAGGCGTACGTCCACGAGGCCAGATATGGCCTGTGCGCTCATGCTGGGTACCTGATTCGGTTCCGAGCACGGCGCGATGTGCTTCTCCCCGAGTACCTCCGCTACGTGCTCCAGTCGCGGGAATATTGGAACTGGGTCCGAACGACCCAACGCGCGCAGGCGCAGCCAAACATCAACGCCGAAGAATACGCCAGGATGCGCGTCTTGCTTCCACCGCTCCGCGAGCAGCGGAAGATCGCGGCGATCCTCTCGGCGGTGGATGACGCGATCGAAGCGACGCAGGCGATCATCGATCAGCTTCAGGTCTTGAAGAAGGCTATGACGACCGAGTTGCTGACCCGTGGCCTGCCGAGACGCGACACACAATTCAAGCAAACCGCGATCGGGGAGGTGCCCGCGGACTGGGACGTTGTGACGATGGAAGAGCTTGCGCTTCCAAGAGGAATGGTCGGTGGCCCATTCGGTTCCGATCTCACCGCCAAGGACTACGTGCCGACGGGAATCCCGGTTATCCGCGGCAGCAACGTCTCGATGGGATGCTTCAGAGAGGATGAGTTCGTCTGCGTGTCATCGCAGAAAGCGCAAGCGCTATCGAAAAACAGTGCGCGCCCCGGTGACATCGTCATGACGCAACGAGGCGCGTCTCTTGGGGAAGCAACCCTGATCCCAAATACGGCGAGAGCCGACTTCTACATCATCTCACAGACGATGATGCGCATGACGCCCGATTCGGCGAAGGTGGAACCGCGATTCCTCCTGCACTTCACCTGTAGCCCGTTGGCCCAGGGTTGGCTCCAGAAGCATCAGATCGCAACCGGGCAACCCCACCTGAACCTGGGGATCTATCGAGCTATGCCTGCGTTGGTGCCGAGTCGCGTTGACCAAGAAGCGATTGCCGAGCTGCTCGACGCGATTGACAGCGCCGGCAGCGCCAACCGCCTCGTGCTGGAGACTCGAACGCAACTCAAGGCGGCTCTCATGGCACTGCTGCTCAGCGGCGAACTCCGAGTCACAAGTGACGCTGAGGTCACCACGTGACCCTCCCGGGCAAAGGCTGGAACGAGGAGAACCTCTCCGAATACCCTGCGGTGCATCAGCTCCGGCGCCTTGGATACACCTACATCGATCCTGAAGTCATAGAGACGGAGCGCGAGTCGTGGAGGGACGTCGTGCTTGTCAAGCGTCTCGGAGCAGCGCTCAAGCGACTGAACCCGTGGATCTCTGATGACAACATCAGCAAGGCGATCCGCGCGGTCACGAGTGTGAACGCGGCCTCGCTGATCGAGGCGAGCGAGAAGCTGCACACGATCCTGACCTACGGCGTCTCGCTCGAACAGGATCTCGGCGACGGCAAGAAGGGGCAGACGGTCCGGTTCTTGGAGTTCGACAGCGCCGATCCCACGGCCACCAACGAGTTCATCGTCACGCGCCAGTTTCGGGTGCAGGGCGCGAAGAAGAACATCCGCCCCGATGTCGTCGTGCTTGTGAACGGCATCCCCATCGCCGTCATCGAGAACAAGAGCCCGACCCTCGGCGAGGGCTGGAAGGCCGAGGCGCTCGACCAGTTCTGCCGCTACCAGGAGCTCGAGGGGCGTTACCGTGAGCTGGGCGCACCGAAGCTGTTCGAGCCCGTGCAGTTCTTGGTCGCGACCTGCGGGCAGGCCGCCTGCTATGGCACAGTCACTACGCCACATCGCTTCTATGCCGACTGGAAATCTGTATGGCCGTCGAACACGGCTGAACTTGCGAAGCGCCTCGGTCACGAACCCTCGCCGCAGGAGATCTTGTTCGAGGGCATGTTCACTCCCGGCCACCTTCTCGATCTGATCCGGAACTTCGTCGTGTTCGAGCGTGACGCGGCGACCGGCAAGACCATCCGCAAGGTGTGCCGCTACCAGCAGTTAGCCACGGTGAACAAGGCCATCGCTCGGGCACGCAGCGCCAAGGATCCCGTGCAGCGCGGCGGCGTCGTCTGGCACACGCAAGGAAGCGGGAAGTCGCTCACGATGTTGTGGCTCGCGACCAAGCTTCGGCGCGATCCCGCACACGATAATCCCACGATCGTCATCGTCACCGACCGGACCGATCTCGACGACCAGATCACCAAGACGTTCCGCGCGTGCGGCTTCCCGAACCCGGAGCAAGCCGCCAGCGTGCGCGATCTCCGCGCGCTGCTCTCCGGTCCAACCGGCAAGACCATCCTGACCACGGTCCAGAAGTTCCAGGAGCTGCAAGAGCGGACTGACGACGGTGGTCGAGGCAAGGCGCGCGAGGAGTTCCCGCTGCTCTCCGAGGCGTCGAACATCTTCGTGCTCGCCGACGAGGCGCACCGGACGCAGTACGGCGGACTCGCCGCGAACATGCGCAAGGCGCTACCCAACGCGTGCCTGTTCGGGTTCACGGGCACGCCGATCGACAAGCGCGACCGCAGCACGCTGTCGACTTTCGGCTCGTACATCGACACGTACACGATCGATCAAGCCGTCGCGGACGGCGCCACCGTGCCGATCTTCTATGAGGGGCGGCTCGCCGAGCTGCGCATTCTCGGCAACACGCTCGACGCCGTGTTCGATCGCGTGTTCGCCGACCGCTCGGACGAGGAGCGCGAGGCGATCAAGAAGAAGTACGGCACCGAGGCGGCGATCGCCGGGGCGCCCAAGCGCGTGGAGGCGATCAGCCTAGACGTGATCGACCACTTCATGAAGTACATCCGCCCCAACGGGTTCAAGGCGCAGATCGTGGCGTGCTCGCGCGAAGTGGCCTGCCTGTACAAAGAGACCCTCGACAAGCTCAACGCGCCGCAGTCGGCCGTCATCATCTCGGGCACCAACAAGGATGACGAGCGCCTGGTCCGCCACCACACGACCGAGGACGAGCGGAAGGTGCTGATCGAGCGCTTCCTCAAGAAGGACGACCCGCTCCAGATCCTGATCGTCTGCGACATGCTGCTCACCGGATTCGACGCTCCCGTGGAGCAGGTCATGTACCTCGACTCGCCGCTGCGCGAGCACACATTGCTCCAGGCCATCGCGCGCGTGAACCGCACCGCCGACGGCAAGTCGTACGGTCTAATCGTTGACTATTGGGGCATCTCCGAGGCGCTCCAGGAGGCGCTCGCCATCTTCGTGCCATCGGAGATCCAGGGAGCCATGACGCCGAAGGCGGACGAGCTGCCGCGCCTCCAGACCCGCCACGCCGCCGCGATGCGCGTGTTCGTGCGCGTCAAGGACAAGGACGACCTCGACGTCTGCGTGGCGGTGCTCGAGCCCGAGGACGTGCGCGCGGAGTTCGATCTCGCGTTCCGCCGGTTTGCTCAGTCGCTCGACATGATGCTCCCCGATCCGCGCGCGCTGCCATACAACGCGGACATGCGGTGGCTCGGCAAAATTCGCGCTGCCGCCGCCGCCCGCTATCGAGACGACAAGCTCGACATCTCCGATTGCGGCGGCAAGGTCCGCGAGCTGATCGAGGATGCCGTGATCGCCGAGGGCATCCAGATCCTGGTCAAGCAGGTCTCGCTGTTCACGCCCGAGTTCGAGGACAAGCTCAAGGCGCTCAGGACCGACGAGGCGCGCGCGAGCGAGATGGAGCACGCGATCAAGAAGGAGATCCACGTCAGGCTGGACGAGAACCCTGTCTTCTACCAGTCGCTCCGCGAGCGCCTGGAGCAGATCGTCGCCGACCGGAAGGCGAAGCGAATCGACGCAGCCGAACAGCTCAAGCTGTTCGAGGCTATCAAGGCGGACTTGCGCGGTCACGCGGGCGCCGCCGAGCAGATGGGCCTGTCGGAGACCGCGTTCGCGATCTACGGCCTGCTGGTCGAGCCGCCTGCGAGTAATCGCGCCGCGGAGCCGCGCGCGCGATACGGCAAGCCTGTGATCGACGAGGCGAAGAAGGAGCTGGCCGAGCTGGTCATGGAGCAGCTTGCGCCTCAGATAGCGATCGTGGACTGGCAGTCGAAAGACGACGTACAGCGCGAGATGCGCCGGCTGATCAAGCGCCAGCTGCGCGCGGCCGGCTACGCCGCCGACAAGATCGACTCGCTCGCTGAGAGTGTGGTTGCGTTGCTGAAACGGCGGCGGGTATGACCGAACAGTCGGAGATACAGTTCGGCCTGACCCGGATCCCGTTCCGGATCCGGCGCAGCGACAAGCGCGAGACCGTCGCGCTGACCATCGACGATGGCCGTCTTGTCGTCACCGCCCCTGTGGCGGCGTCGATCGATCGCCTGAACGCCGTGGTGCGCCACAAGGCGCCCTGGGTAGTGCAGCACATCAACGAGGCGGGCGAGCTTGCGTCGTTCCCATCCGAGCGAGAGTTCGTCACCGGCGAAACCGTGCTCTACATCGGCCGCCAGTACCGCCTCAAGGTGATCGACGTCGCCGAGGGCGGGGGCAGCCTTTGCCCGCGCATTTACGGAGGCTGGTATGAAGTGCCAGTCCCCGACGGGCTTACCGGCGCAGCGCGCCGAGGGGAAGTTCGCCGCCGCCTTCTCGGCTCGATGAAGCAGCATGCGGACCTCTACCTGCCCGACCGACTCACCGAGACGTGCCGCCGGCTGCGCGTCGAGCCTCCGTCGATCATCGTGCGCGAGCAACGCAAGCGGTGGGGAAGCTGCGACACCTCGGGCACGCTGCGAATCAACTGGCGCATCGTGCAGGCCCCGATCCCGCTTATCGAGTACGTGCTCGTCCACGAGCTGGCGCACCTCCAACACCGCGCCCACGATCGCGCCTTCTGGGCGGAGGTCGAGCGTTGGCTGCCTGACCACGACGACCGGCGCCGCCGGCTGCGCGACCTTGGTCCGTCGTTGGAGTGGTAGTTGACGATGAACACGCTGCTTCTCGATCACGACAACATCGACTTCTCCCGCGTCTCGGTTAGACGATTGCTCGAAACATGGATCGATGCCGACCCAATACTGCGGCAACCCGGTCCACCGGTCGCGTTGCGACTTCGTGCCTACGGGGGCTGGTTCGCCGAGAGTGCCTCGTCCGATGCCCGATTTCGCGCCGCGGAGATGTACACCGAGGCTGCGCCGTCGCTCATTAAGTACGCGGGGAACTTCTATTCAGTGTCGTTCGAGTTTGCCGACAGTCTCGCGAGCGCGAAGACGGTGCGAATAACAAACACGGTGGTCAAGCGAGCATCGACGCCGACAGTGACAGCGATTCGAGGGGCCGCAGCTTGTCCAGAAACCGATTGCGAAATCAAAGCGACACGGCGCTGGCTCCGACACAGCCGTGCATGCGGTCGAGAAGCATGTCCCCGTGCGTTCATCGACCATTTCGAACGAGTCGAACAGAAGCAGGTGGACGTCCATCTCGCCGTCGATCTCATCTCCATGCTTTCGACGCGCAATGATCACGTTGGAGTTGCTACGGACGACGCAGACGTGCTGCCCGCCGTCTTGGCTGCTGCTGCGACCGGAACAGCACAAGGACGGCTCACACTTCTGCGTTTCAATCCCCGGACGACCTATGCGGACCCATATCTCCTAGGAAGCGACGTTCGCATCGCCACCGTGCAACCCTAAGGACATCGCCATGGAACAGTGGGACACGCTTCTCAAAGAATTGGCTGATGACGCCTCCGAGTACGTGCAAGAGGGCGGGACGATTGTCTTCACGCGCCAAGGCACCGAGCATGCTCTCGATCTTCGTGAGGTCCCGGTCCATGGGCTCTCGGTCGTCACAACAGACGGAGGCACGCAGCAGTTCACTCCGATCGGTACTTTCATCCAGAGGGATCTGCTTGGGCTCCCACGTCTCGCACGGCAGATTCTTAAGGCGCTCGATCGAGCTGCGAAGGACCGACCTCGCTTCGTCGAAGGACCGGCCGAGGCGCTGATCGGCAAGACCACGACCCGATGGCCGGCGGTGAGTCGTGCGCTTGCCGATGCACTTCAGGAATCGGAGCCTGGAACAACCCGCCTCATTCAGCTTATGGCTCAAGCAGGCCAGGGGAAGACGGTATTACTTGAAGAGATCGCTGCAACGTTCGCGCGCAACTACCAGCCGGACCCGCATCCCATACCGATCCTTCTGCCTGTCGATCTCCTCGGTCGGTACGTCGGGACGATCGACGATGCCATCGCTGGATCGTTGAACAACACCTACGTGTTTCCGGGTCTGTCACAGCGCGACGTTGCGCTATGCGTTCGCAAGCGCTGGCTCGTACTTGCGCTGGACGGGTTCGATGAGTTGGTCGCTCGCGTCGGCGCTCGTGACGCTTTCCTACGCATCACGGAGCTACTCGAACAGCTCCAAGGCGCCGGAACAGTTGTCGTGTCCGCCCGAGAGAGCTTCTTCGAGCTGTACCAAATTACTTCGGCGATTCGGAGCTATCTGCAGCCCCGCTCAGGAAGCTACTCGACGATCACCTCCCGCCTTCTTCCATGGACCCGCGATCAAGGTGTGCAGGTGTTCCGGAATCTTGGGAGTGCGAACGCTGAGGAGGATCTTGATGAACTCATGGCCGCGTTTGAGAGCGATGAGCAGATTGTTCTGCACCCATTCTTCCTGACTCGACTCGCCGACCTCTGGCGAAAGGGCGAGCGTTTCGCCGATGCGGGCCACCAGAACGATCGGCTGACGCGGACCAAGTACGTCATCGAAACGTTCATCGCCCGAGAGTCTGACGAAAAATGGGTCACGCGTGACGGTGTCCCGCTGCTCAACTCTGCAGAGCACACCTCCGTGCTTGGCGTCGTCGCTGAAGAGATGTGGCGATCTGGCGCGTTCCGCATCACTGTCGACGAGCTTCGCGTGGCTACTGAGATCGGCCTGTCTGAGGCGAAGATCTCGCCCGACCGGGTGGACGAGGTACTCGCACGCATTCCTACCCACGCAGCTTTGACTTCCCGTGATCGCGGTATTTCCTTCCTCCACGATCGGTTCTTGCACTACTTCCTTGGTTGCCACCTCGCCACGCTCGTGGCGCGCCGCGATAAAGCAGCGCTTGAGCAAGCGCTGTTGCCTAGAGAGTTCAGCCCACAGATGGTCGAGTGGGTCCAGTGGAAGTGGAAACAGCTCGGCGATAGTGCGAGCAAGGCAGTGGAGTTCTTGAACGAGTTTGGGTCCAGTGCTGCTGAGACAGTTGTTGCATCCAATGCCGCGCTGTTGATCGCAGCGCTTCTTCGGGATCACAAGGGCAAGGTCGAGGTCGCCAAGAAGACGTTCATCGGAAACGCTTTGATCGGCGGTGCGTATGCAGACGTGAGGTTCGTAGACTGTCAATTCTGGCATGTCGACCTTACTGGCGCGCGATTCCAGAGGTGCACGTTCGACGGTTGCAAGTTCGGCGATCTTCGCGTCGACGGCGACACTCGCTTCGATCACTCCATACTCGATAAGTGCTCGTTCACGAGCGTGGACTACGGCGGTGCCTACACCGTGTTCTCGCCGATCGAGATCGAGAAGATGTTGGCGAGGATGGGCGCGAAGACTATCGCCGCCGCAGTTGCCCCGGCGGTACCAAAGCCCCGGGTGCATACCGACGCGATCAAGTGCGTCGAGCGGTTTCTTCGTGCATCAGAGCGAACGTGCGATGTCGGTATCGAGGACATCGAAGAGGACAGTGAGGAGGCGTCGACGGTCGCAAGCATCGGATTGCGAACCGGTGTCTTACGTCCGATTTCCAAGCCGGCGAGCGGACCGAAGCGGACCTTCGTTCGCTTCAAGATTGATCGAGAGAAGCTGCTCCCAGGGCAGGTTCAGAAGACCGGCGATAGCGCTATTGACGACTTCTGGAACGAGATGGCCGCGGAGTTCCCACCATAAGAATGAGGCTCGGGCGGAATGGCGTTGACGGATCGAGAAGCTGCCGACCTGCGCAAGGAAGACGCAGTCACAAAGGCATACAAGACGTTCGCGGAGCACAAGGCGTCGAACCGCCATCAGCCAGGAATGGGGTTTCGCAACGGGCTGATGGAGGCAGTGCGCCAGCTCCGGGTCGATCTGATCGAGCTCTACGCCGAGCTGGATGGCGCCGGCGAAGAGCCGCTCCGCAGCGAACTCGTCACCGTGATCAGCGAGCGCGTATCGGCCTTCATTCGCTCGTGCGTGGCCGGAGTACATGGTGTCATCGCGGCAGGAGCAGCGCGCACGGGCGCGAGCCTGCTCGCCTCGATGACGATGGGTGTGGGTCGCGATCTGGATCTCGCGGTTCACGGTAGATTGAAGAAGCACCGCCAGGCGTCCGTTCCGGCTCCGGAGGCGGTGCCTCCACGGAAGCAGGGCACGATGCCGGTCAAGCGCGAGGCGATCGACCGAGCCCGGCGTCTCCTGTTGCACCCAGCCCTCGATCTTCGTGATGGCGTTCGCACGTATCTAGGCCGGCTCGGCGACGACGGAGGCAAGGCGGCGCGGATGTCGCGCAGCTCTCACCGTGGGCTGGTCCAGGGTCCCGCCGAGCTGTTGTCGAGCGCGTGGAAGGACGTCCGGGTTGATCTCCTCGGAACCGCGATCGAGCGGGCGTTCGAGGACGGCCAGTTCGTCGCGCGTACTGACGCGTTGAACACACTCTCCGATCACCCAAACCATGCGGACGAGTTCGACCGACGAATGCGAGAGCTGCTCGTCGTTAGTGATTCGTTCATCACTGTCCTTCAGGAGGCGAACGAGCTAGACCCGGACGCGGCCCTGGCGGTCGAACTGAAATACAAGACGATCGTTCCAGTGCGGGAAGGCGGGTTCGGCGTGCTGTACTGCGGCACCGATCTCGCCGACGTCGATCATGCGATCAAGATCCTGCACCCATCGCCATTCGTTTCCGCTCGCACAGCCGAACCAAGGTTCCAGCGAGAGGCCGATGCGCTCAAGCAACTCGACCATCCCCATATCGTGAAGTACCAGCGCCTCGGACGGCTCGATGATGGCCGTTGGTTTCTCGAGATGGAATTCGTTCGTGGCAAAACGCTATCAAAGTGGATCGAGGATGGTCCGAGCTTCGAGCAGCGCGTCGCTGTAATGCTTCAGCTGCTCGAGGCGCTCGATTACGCGCATCGGGCCGGTGTGTTCCATCGCGACATCAAACCCGACAACGTGATGGTTCGCGAGGACGGCTCGATCGTGCTTATCGACTTCGGCTTGGCGTGGCTGACCGGCCAGGCGAGCGCGACGCTCACCACACACTCGACATGGTCGCTCGACTATGCCCCCCCGGAGGTCCGCGAGGACCCGAGCGCTAGCCGGGGACCGAACCACGACATCTACTCCGTCGGTGTCGTTCTTCACCAGGTGTTCGCCGGCCGCCGACCTTCGTTTCCCATTCGTGTGCCGTTGGCCGACGTTGACGCTCGGCTGGCGATCCTCGATCCCGTGATCGAGAGCGCTCTCGCAGTTGTCCCAGGTCGATTCGGGACCGCTACGGAGTTCCGTGATGCACTTGCAGCAGCGGCGAAAGGTATCGAGCAGCCATGGTTGAGGCAGTCCGCGACCGCGGCTCGCATTCGCACAGAGCCACTGCGTGACGTGCTCGTCGCGGCCGCGGACGCGGCCCACGGTGAAGACTTCGATCTGGCCCTCCTATTGATCGCGGGAAGCTACGAAGCGTTGAGGATTCACTGGCAACGAGAGTTCCGCCTCGCGCGAGGATCAGACGCGCCTCGTCTTGAGCGGTTGCTTCCGTCGACTATCAGCCCGTGTGCCCAAGCGGCATTTCCGAGTCTTCCATGGCTTGGCGCTGAACCAGCGGTGGCGGAGGACAAGCACGGCGCTGCGGCGCTCGCCGCATTGGGCTTCTCGGTCAGCGACGAAGGCAATTTCCGCGATCTCGTAGAAGCCACGCATCCATTGCGGACGCCCAACCGGACAACGCGCGGGGCTCCGACCGAAGAGAAGCTGTTGACCGCGCACCGCGCGCTCGTTGACAGAATCTTGCAACTGGAGATGCGGGAGGCCGCGATCCTGGACCGCCTCACCTCAGTACCCGTCGGATGGCAGGCGGACGAAGCTCCCGACCGCGAGGGTGAATAAGGCACGACCGCTTCTGACCGCCGGTTACCGCAGTTCGGCATTCACGTAGGCGTTCAAGCGGCTCCTCGGAGTAGCGCTAGTAGGCCGGCGTGGGCGAGAAGCGGTCGTGCAATGCCTCTGGCGCCAGGTGTGCAGCAGCCGCCTGAACAGTCCAGAAACTCGCGGCATCGCGGTGGTTGCAGCAACGTGCGACCATGAAGGAACAACTCGGTCGACCCGCGATCTACGCTCGTTTCTCATCTGCTCGTCAGGACGAGCGCAGCATCGAAGATCAGGTGCGCAAGTGTCGCGAGCATCTCGGCGATCATCGCTCCGAGGTTGAGGTCTTCGCCGACTACGCCGTCTCGGGCGCGAGCCTGAACCGCCCCGGCTTCGAAGCGCTCATGGCAGCCGTCAGCCTCGGTGTCGTGACCTCGATCGTCACCGAGGACCTCTCGCGCATCTCGCGCGACTTCGCCGACGCCGCGCTCATCTTCAAGCGACTTCAGTACGCGCGTGTACCGCTGATCGGCGTCGCAGACGGGATCGACACCAGCGCGAAGCACGCGAAGCTCACGTACACGCTCAAGAGCCTCGTCGCCGAGCTGTACATCGACGATCTGCGAGACAAGACGCTTCGCGGGCTGGAAGGACGGATGCTCGCGGGTTTTGCTACCGGCAGCGTCCCATTCGGCTACCGAACGCGGCCCGAAGTCGACGGCCGCGGACGGGAGACTGGGAAGAAGATCGAAATCGTCGACGTCGACGCGCGGATTGTCATTCGGATCTTCACCGAGTTCGCGGATGGACGCGGGATGAGTACGATCGCGCACGATCTGAACCGCGAGGGTATCCCCTCCCCGCGCAGCCGCATGCGCCATCGGTGGTCTGGTTGGTCGGTCGGCAGTGTGCGCGAGATGCTTCGCAACGAGCGCTACATCGGCGTTTGGCGCTTCAAGACCATGCAGTGGGTCAAGGTCCCTGGGACCAATCGCCGCTTGCCGCGAAAGCGACCCTCAAGCGAGACGATGGTTCAAGAGCGGCCCGACCTGAGCATCATCGAGATCACGCTCTGGCAGTCGGTGCAATCGCGACTTGCGAAGCGGGCGCGCACAGGACCGCGCACTAAGGGTCGCTACTTGCTGTCCGGGATCCTTGTCTGCGCGAACTGTGGCCGCGGGCTGACCGTCTGTGGGACGAGCACGGTCTACTACCGTTGCCCGACTGTTCTCAAAGGTCTCTGTTCGAACAAGGGATCGCTTCGCATGTCGCCGATGCTCGCTGACACCTTCGAAGAGATCAGAAGGGACCTTCGCAAGAACCCACTCCTTCGAGAGGTGATCGAGAAGCACAACGGTGAGGAGGGCGATGGTCTGCGCGAACAGATCGAGGAGCGCCACCAGCAACTCATTAGCGTCGAGGAGCAGATCGAGCGCCTGCTCGGGTTCGTCGCGGCTGGTGGCGATCGCCTGGACTCCGTGGCCGAGAAGTTGCGGCGGCTCGAGGTCGACGCGAGAGCACATCGGGCCGAGCTTGAGGTCTTGCGTCGCTCGCTCAAGGCGCCGTTGCCCAAGGTCAGCACCGCCGATGTCGATGCGACCGTCGCGAAGTTGCAGTCGGCGCCCCCCGAGGAGGTCGAAGGCGCGCGGCTCCGGCTTCGTCGCTGGGGAACATGCATTCGATTCGACGGCAGCACGCTACAAATCGAGCTCGACGCGGCAGCGCTCGTGGCCGACGTCGCGCATCGCGGGACGGCACTGCCGTCATACCCGGTCGGCGCGAAGCTCCGCATCACGATGCCAGCCGGCTACTTGGTGCCGAAGTACAAGCGGAGAGCGTTGGCCGCGTAGGGTCGGTCAGTTCGCGTTCAGCTCGTGGTACTCGGCGATCGCGTCGTCCCATTCTTCGAGGTCGGCAGGAGAAAGGACTCCCGCCGTCCGATGTGCCGGCGAGACGATCAGGTGGGTCCGCTCGTACGCGTAGACGAGCGCCGGGTCGAAGCCGTTCGCGTGCATCGCGTCGACGTTGTCCGACCGCAGCGCAGTTGCGTCGACTCCCTTGGGCTCACAGCAGACGGCAAACGTCCTGCCCGAACTGCACGGGCATCGATCGGTCGGTGGAAATCCCTTCGAACCCATCTGCTCGACGCCTCGACCGGCGGAGCACCAAGTGGTGGGCGAAGTGGTGGGCAGCCGGAGCTACGATCTTCTAACTATCGAGCGGGAGAAGGGATTCGAACCCTCGACGTCAACCTTGGCAAGGTTGCACTCTACCACTGAGTTACTCCCGCAGTGGTTGAGGGTGTTCTAGCGGCGCGGGCGAAGCGTGTCAAGGAGCTACATCTCGAACGGTGGGATCAGGCGGCCGTCGAGGTCGCGGAAGCCGTACTCGGCGGCGAGGTCGCCGACGAGAAGGGTGCGGCCGGACTTCGAATGGACGTGGGGATCCGAGGCCAGCGCGACGACGGCGCGGCCGATGTAGTGGACGGATTCGGTACGGGCCAGGGGTGGCAACTGGTGCCAGGTCGATTCAGTGGCCTTGAACGCGGCGAGGATGATCTCGGTCCGCATCCAGCCGGGAGCGAGGGCGACCGAGGTCACCCCGAACGGGCGGAGCTCCTCGGCGACCGAGAAGGCGAGTCGGTTCATCGCGGCCTTGGCGAGGTCGTAGAACAGGTTGCCCTTGATGTAGCGATCGCGATCCCAGAACGTCGTGGTCACGATCAGGCCGCGGCGCTGGCGCACGAACAGCGGCGCGGCGGCGTGGCACGCGACGACGTGGTTGCGGACGCCGTGATCGAACATCGACTCCCAGTGCGAGAGCGGCTGGGTCCAGAACGGGGCGTCGAGGGTCTCGACCGAGAACGACTCGTGGCCGCCCCACGCGTTGTTGACGAGGACGTCGAGGCGGCCGTGATCGCGCTCGACGCGGGCGAACAGATCGTGGACCTGCGCGGCGTCGGTGTGATCGCACGGCACCGCGATTCCCCGGCCACCGGCGGCGGTGACGGCGTCGGCGGTGTCGTCGATCGTGCCGGGCATCGTCGCGAGGCCGCTGCGGGCCAGGAAAGCGTCGTAGCCGGGCGCGGCCGACGAGCGCGTGGTGCGGCCGGTGACGTAGACGGTCGCGCCGGCGGCGCCGAGCTCGAGCGCGATGCCGCGGCCGCCGCCACGGCTCGCTCCGGTGACGACGGCGATGCGATCACGAAGGGAGGTCACGCGCACGAGCCTACCGCGTGGCGGCAGCGATTCGCCGGCGCGTGCAAGACGCTGCCGGCTCCTACCATCGGGCGCCGCGCGCGGAGCGACTAGCGTCGTGGCATGCCAAGCACCACGAGAGTGATCGTCGCGGTCCTGGTCGCGGGCTGCGGCGGATCGGCGAACGGAGTCGATGCGAACGGCAACGGCGCCGACGGCCCGGCAACCGCCGATGGCAGCGCGCCCGACGCCAGCACGCCGCGGCCCGATGCGGCGGCCTGTCCGGACTTCGTCGCGGCGATGCCGGAGTTTCACGATAGCTTCATGGCCGACGACGCACCGCTGCGGATCGGCGTCCGCGCGTTCCGCGGCACCGACAACACCGGCGACCTGCTGGTCGCTGCGTTCGACGAGACCCAGACCGAGACCGGCGTCGATTTCGATCCGGTGTTCGAGACCGCGCCGGCCCACCTCGAGCTGTGGTGGAACGTGAACGCGGACCTCATCCCGCAGATGCAGTTCGCGACGATCAGCGGCAGCCTGAACCTGACCTACGCCTGCCCGACGGGCGTCGCGGGCACGCTGACGGGCGGAGTGTTCCAGCAGGTCACGCCGGGCGGCAACGACCTCGCCGGCGCGCGCGTCGACGGCGGGTGCATGGTCACGGTCCCGTCGCTGACGTTCGTGATCGGCGACGCCTGCCCGTAGCGTCAAGCGCGACTTTCTCCGCGACGGCGCGGACCGCAGCGATTACCGTCGGCGGTGATGGTTCGCGCGGTCGTGCTGCTGGCGCTGGTCGGGTGCGGCGCGGTGCCGGAGCACGAGCAAGTGCGGCGGTCGCTCGACGCGACGGTTGCCGACGATGTCGGTGACGCGCGTGGACGCGACTGCGGCGACGCAACCACCGACTACGACGCATGGATCAAGACCAGCTCGCCGTCGCGCGATTGCTTCGTACGCGCGTTTCGCGCGTGCGAGCCAGCGCACGCCGCCGCCAGCGTGCAGGGGATGGATGGCGGGCCGCACCTGTGGTCGGCGGCGGTGGTCGCGGGCGACGGCGGCTGCGAGATCCGGCTGTACAAGGACTCGCGGCTCGATCAGTACAGCTCGCCGGAGATCGAGCGGTATCGCTGCGCCGGCGAGCCGGGCGCGTGCACGCTGGTGTGGACCGAGGATCACGACTTGTGTCGCGACATCGGCGGGACGAACTACTTCTGCGCGAGGCTGCCGTTCGCGCTGCGCTGGCAGGACGTCGCCGGGCGACGTGACACGGACGAGGACCACGCGCGCACCAGCCGGCGCGAGGCGATCGAGTACGACGTCGCCGACCTGACGCTCGCGGCGGTGACGAAGCAGTGCGGCAGCGTGCGTGGCTCGGCGCGCGAGGTGCTCGGCGGCGCGTCGAAACCGGCGCGGTGCTTCGCGGATGCGTTCACCGCGTGCGCGCCGGCGGAGGTCTCCGGCCGCGAGGAACCGGGGCTTTCCAGCACAGTGGGATCCGAAGCTTGGAATTCACGTGACTTGAAGTCGCGGC
>JADMIO010604044.1_pt1 | contig 41318 bp, 29 predicted proteins | sample 8958161 | NCBI WGS metagenome assembly JADMIO01 (sample SAMN16585339, study PRJNA669376) | soil metagenome | isolation source: Crop rotation soil | place: USA: Cullars Rotation, Alabama | collected 2011 | reverse complement strand
CCGCGACTTCAAGTCACGTGAATTCCAAGCTTCGGATCCCACTGTGCTGGAAAGACTTCGGCACGGCGACGGAACTCGTCGCCAAGCGTGGCCCGGCGTCGTACACGCGCGAGTCGTACCTGCGGTTTGACCTCAGCGCCATCGGTACGCCGCAGTCGGCGCTGCTGCGCCTTTATGGCGGGTTGAACGGGACGGGCGCCGGGGTGGCGTTCAGCGTCTACGCCGTGAGCAACGCGACGTGGTCCGAGACTTCGCTGAACTGGAACAACAAACCCGCCGCCGCCGCCGCCACCGCGCTCGGCTCGGCCGTCGCCGCGTCCACGACGAAGCAGTGGTTCGTGTTCGACGTCACGGCCTACCTGGCAAGCCAGAAGGCCGCCGGCGCGACGGCGGTGGCCTTCGCGATCAAGGCGACCAACACCACCGACCCCTACGTCACGTTCGCCAGCGACGAGGCGAGCGCCAATCGGCCGGAGCTCGTCGTGCAGCACCTTCCGCCGCAGTCGCTTGTCGTCTCGGCGACCAGCCTGAGCGTGCCGGAAGGCTCGAACAAGGCGTTCACGGTCCGGCTCGCGCGAAAACCGTCGTCAAACGTCACGGTTGGCGTCTCGCGCCAGTCCGGGGATGGCGACCTGTCCGCGTCGCCAGCGAGCCTGACGTTCACCGCCGCGAACTGGGACCAGCCGCAGACGGTCACCGTCTCCGCGGCACAGGACGTCGACACGACGAGCGGCTCGGCGGTGTTCGCCGTCACGTCGACGGGGCTCGACACGAAAAACGTGACCGCGACCGAAGCCGACGACGACGTCCCGGCCGGCCCGCTGACGCTCCGCGCCGCCGCCGACGCCTACGTCCGCGACGGCACGCTGGCCAACACCAACTACGGCAACGACGCCGAGCTGGACGTGAAGAGCAAGGGTGCCGGCTACAACCGCGAGACGTGGATGCGCTTCGACCTGACCGCGCTCGCCTCCGCCTCCTCGGCCAAGCTCCGCCTGTGGGGCTGGCTCGGCGAGGCGATGGCCGGCGGCGTGCAGGTGGGCGTGTACTCGTCGTCGGACCAGGCGTGGGGCGAAACCGCGCTCACGTGGAACAACCGGCCGACCTCGAGCGTCTCGAACAAGTCGATCGCAAGCCTGACCGTCAGCGGCACGGCGGCGAAGTGGTACGAGCTGGACCTGACGTCGTTCGTGAAGTCGGCGTTCGCCGCCGGACGGAAGGTCATCACGCTCGTGCTGCGGGCCGCGACGCAGGCCAACGCCTACGTCGCGTTCGCCAGCGACGAGGCCGCCGCCGCCGCCAACCGGCCGCAGCTTGTCGTCGCGCCGTGAGGTGACCGAGCGCACGTCGCGCAGAGTCAGACAAGGCGGACCAAGCAGAAACGCGTCATCCCGAGCGCAGCGAGGGACCTCTATGTCGAGCGCGTCCCGACATAGAGGTCCCTCGCTGCGCTCGGGATGACATCGTTTGGTTCAGCGTAAAAGCGGTTAGCGGCACACGCACAAAAACGAAGAGGCACCCTTCAAGGGTGCCTCTTTGCGTTCGTCTTGCAACGACTATGGCCGGCCGGCGTGCGTTCAGGCCGCCGCCCGCCCGGCGAGCGGCCGAAGGTCACTCATCCTCGTCGCCGCCGAAGTCGTCGTCATCGTCATCGTCGTAGTCGTCGTCTTCGTCGGGGTCGTCGAAGTCGTCGTCGTCCTCGTCGTCCTCATCGTCGTCCTCGTCCTCGTCCTCGTCTTCGTCTTCGTCGTCCTCCTCGTCCTCGTCTTCGTCGAGGTCTTCGTCTTCGTCGTCGTCCTCGTCGTCCTCGTCGAGGTCTTCCTCTTCCTCCTCCTCTTCTTCATCCTCGTCGCCATCGTCCTCGTCGTCGTCCGCTTCCCCGCCGGCCTCCTCCTCCTCTTCTTCGCCGGCGGGGCGGCGCTTGGCGGCGTCGGGCCGCGTGTCGGGGATGAGCACGCCGCCGTCGGAATCCGGAGCGGCCGAGATGTCGGCGAGGATGGCCGCGAGCACGGCATCGCCGGCGGCGAGCAGGTCGGCGGGGAACGCGGCGTCCACGAAACTGGCTGCGGCGGCGGGTCGGGGGTCGAGTTCGGTAGTCATAGAGCGCGTTTCCCTTCGTTGTGAACTGCCGCGCACGCGCCGCGAGCCGACACACACTCACGCGAACGCACGCGCGCCGTGAGTCGCGCGCGCGACGATCATTACCTCGTGTGCGTGCGGCCGGTTGAGGCCGGGCGAAAACGGCGGCATTTAAGCCACGCCGGTGTACGGAGTCAAGGAGGAAAAGGATGGGCCGGCGGCGCCCGGTCGTTCCCGGCGCAAACGGCTTGAATTAAACGGGTTTCCGCGGACGCCAATCGACAGCGCCGCGCGCGGTCAGTCGATCTTCGACCGGCGCAGGAGCAGCGCGTTGCCGATCACCGTCACGTCCGACAGCGCCATCGCCCCCGCGGCGACCAGCGGGTTGAGCAGGCCCAGCGCGGCCAGGGGGATCGCCAGCACGTTGTAGACGAACGCGAAGAAAAGGTTCTGGCGAATCTTCTTCATCGTCGCGCGGCTCAGGCGGATCGACGTCGCGACGCCGCGCAGCGACCCGGGCACGAGCACGACGTCGCCGGTCTCCTTGGCGACGTCGGAGCCCGACCCGATCGCGATGCCCAGGTCGGCCGCGGCCAGCGCCGGCGCGTCGTTGACGCCGTCGCCGACCATCGCGACTGCGCGGACCGGCGGCGTGCGGTAGGAGAGGATCCCGAAACGCGGGACGGGCCCGACGGCTTCATCCGTCTCGCGCTCGAGGTTCCATTCGCGTTGCCGTTCGGCCTGCAGCTCGCGGATGACGTCGGCCTTGCCGCCGGGCTTGACGTTGGCGCGGACGTCATCGATGCCCACTTGGGCGGCGATGAATTTCGCGGTCGCTTCGTTGTCACCGGTCAGGAGGACGGTCCTGAGCCCGAGCTCGTGCAGCTCGCGCACGGCGGCAGCGGAATCGGGCTTGAGCTGGTCGGCGAGCGCGACGAGGCCGAGCGAAGTGACCGCGGCGCCGTCGCCGTTGCGCTCGGCGACGTACACGAGGGTTTGCGCGGGATCTGAGGCGCCCGGGCCCTCGTGATCGTGCGAAGGCGCATAGCCATGTTTCACCAGCAGGCCCTCGTTGCCGACGAGGAGCGTGCGGCCGTCGACGGTGGCGACGACGCCGTAGCCGGGGTCGTTGGAGAAGCCGTCGGGGTCGGACGTGCCGACGCCACGGCTCCGGGCGTGGGCGACGATCGCCTTGGCGAGGGGGTGTTCGCTGAACTGTTCGGCCGACGCGGCGAGGCGGAGGATCTGGTCTTGCGGTTCGCCGTTGAAGCTCAGCACGCCCACGACCACGGGTTTCCCGCGGGTGATCGTGCCGGTCTTGTCGAGCACGACGGTGTCGATGCGCTCGGCGCTCTGCAGCGCGTCGATGTCGCGGATGAGGATGCCCTGCTTGGCGCCGCGGCCGATGCCGACCATCAGCGCCGCGGGCACCGCAAGACCAAGCGCGCACGGGCACGCGATGATCAGCACGCTGCAGACCGCCTTGGCGATCGCGGCCCACGTGTCCCCGGCGTCCCAGCCGTGTGCCGCCGCCCAGGCGTACCAGCCGACCGCGGTGACCAAGGCGATCGCGAGGACCGAGGGCACGAACACCGCCGAGATCCTGTCCGCCAGTTGCTGGACCGGCGGCTTGCTGGACTGCGCGTGCTCGACGAGCTTGACGATCTGCGCCAGCGCCGTCTCGCCGCCGGTCTTCGTGACGCGGACGACGAGGCGGCCGTCGGTGTTGAGCGTTCCGCCGATGACGTTGTCATCCGTCTCACGCGCCACGGGCAGGGATTCGCCGGTGAGCATCGACTCGTCGACGGACGAGCGGCCGTCGACGACGACCCCGTCGATCGGGACGCGGTCGCCGGGCCGGACGAGGACGCGGTCGCCGGGGGAAAGCGTGGAGACGGGGACTTCTTCGTATTCCGCGCTGGGGGGCCTGGGTGCAGGGGAGCCGGGGGGCTGGGGAGCATCAAGAACGGTAAGCCTCGCCCCTGCTCCCGTGCTCCCCCGCTCCCCTGCCTCATTCATCAGTCGCAGCGCCGTCGCCGGCGCCAGGCTGAGGAGCTCATGGATCGCGCTCCCGGCGGACTGCCGCGCCCGCGCTTCCAGCCAGTGGCCGAGGCTGACCAGCGCGAGCAGCCCCGTCGATTCCATGAAGTAAAGCTGGTCCAGCACGGGCGGCGTCCACCGGCCGACCAGGCCGCCGGCGAAGTAGATCAGGCTGTACGCGTACGCCACGCTCGCGCCCATGGCGATGAGCGTGTCCATGTTGGTGGTACGGCGGCGGAGGGCACCCCAGGCGCTGCGGTAGAACTTCCCGCCAAGGTAGACCAGCGCGAGGGTGCTCGTGACGAGGGACGCCCAGGCCATCCACGTTCGTTGAGCCGGGAGATGATGCAGGTGGCCGTCGCCGAAGGCGCGGAGCAGCCAGTGCGTGGCTTCGAGCGGGAACCAGAGGATCACGCCGACGACCGCCCGGTTGAACCACGCGCGGGCCTCGCGCGTCTGCCGCTGCAGCCGCTCTTCTTCGACGTTCCCCGCCGCGATACCCGGCGACTCCGGCGCCGACGGATACCCCGCGTCGGTCGCGGCGGCGGCGATCGCCTCGGGCGTCGTCTTCGACGGGTCGAACGCGACCGAGGCGCGTCCGCGCGCCAGGGACACGTTCGCCGACCGCACGCCGGGCACACCTTTCATCGCCCGCTCGACGTGGGCGACGCAGCTCGCGCAGTCCATGCCGTTGACGGAGAAGTCGACGTCGGCGAGGGAAGCTGAGGGGGTTTCGGTGTTCATCACGTCACGGGCGGCCGATCAACCGAGAAACCGAGACAGCGTCGTGCGGACCTCGCGGATCAGCTCCTCCTTGTCCTTGCCCTTGGTCTCGCGGTGCGGGTGGCCGCCGGCGTGATCGACGACGCAGTGCTCGATGTGGTTGGTCAGCAGTTCCGTGCCGACGGCGTCGAGCGCCGACCGCACGGCGGCGAGCTGCGTGAGCACGTCGACGCAGTAGCGATCCGCGTCCACCATCTTCTGCAGCCCGGCGACCTGGCCGGCGATGCGGTTCAACCGCTTGCGAACACGCTGGCGCGTTTCTTCGGTCATGCGCTGTCCTCTGCCCCATGATATACCCCACCGGGGTATAGTCAACGCGCAAAAGAGAGGCCCGGCTCTTTGCCGGGCCTCGTTTCTTCCGTTGAAGCCGGTGCGCGGCTTACTTCGCCGGCTTGTCCCCGTCCTTCTTCGCTGCCTTTTCCTCGTCGAGCTTCTTCACGAACTTGTCCGGGTCCTTCTTGAAGTCCTTGACGCAGTCCTTGCAGCAGAAGGCGATCGTGCGGCCCTTGTAGGTCTCGGTGACCTCCTTGTCGACGTCGTCCCCGCTCACCGGGCACTTCGCGTTCAGTTCGGCCTGCTTCTTCTCACCCTCGCCCTTCTTGGCGCCGTCGTCCTTCTTCGCGTCATCTTTCTTGGCGGAATCGCCCTTCTTCTCGGCGGCGAGTCCCTTGTCGATGATCGCCATGAACTTGGCGGGGTCCTTCTCGAACTCCTTGTCGCAGCCGGCGCAGCAGAAGCCGATGGTCTTGCCCTTGTATTGGATGGTCGAGTCCGGGTCGACGTCGCCGCCCTCGACCGGGCACTTCTTGTTGATCGGCTGGGGCTTCTTGGCGTCCTTGGCCTTGTCAGCCGCGAACGAGAGCGAACACGTGAACGCCAGCGCGAGACACACGATCAGCGAACCGAGCAAGGGCTTCATGGGCAAGTTCTCCGTCGTAAGGGTTTACGGCACAGTATAGCAGGCCGCGGACAAACGAGCGGGGCCGCAACGGCGAAGATGCGGCCCCGCGGCGTCAGACACTCGCGACCCCACGGCGGTTAGATGCCGCCGGCAGCCGACAGGTGTCATTTACTTCTTATAGTATGCCGCGTTCTTCTCGATGAACTCGGCCCACTCCGCCGGCAGGTCTTCCTGCGGGTAGATGGCGTTCACCGGGCACTCGTCAACACACAGGCCGCAGTCGATGCAGGTGTCCGGGTCGATGTAAAGCATCTCGGCGGCGGCGAACTCCGCCTCGTCCTTCGTGGGGTGGATGCAATCGACCGGGCAAACCGCGACGCAGGCGGTGTCCTTCGTGCCGATGCAGGGCTGTCCGATGATGTGTGCCATGTTCCTTCTTCTGCTCCTAACTCATCCTTCCCGCGTGTCGAGGGGAAGGAAGGGATTATAGGTCCCACCGGGGACGCTGCAAGGTGAGGGGATCATCGGCAATCTGAGCTTGGGAGCGTACAAGCAGATGATCCTCATAGAGTCATCCGACGCGGGTGTCTGAGCGGTACGCCGCGAAGACCCCGATCTCGGGGCGCGGCGCGACGGATCGGGGTCTTCGGCGTACCTCAGACACCCGCGTCGGTGAGATGTATCACCGCTCGACATCTCACTCCTGGATCAGCGACTTGCCCGTCATCTCCTTCGGCACCTCGATCCCTGCCATGTGCAAGAGGGTCGGCGCAATATCCGCGAGACGACCTCCCTCATTCATCTTCTTTCCCCGCATCCGATCGTCCACGACGATGAACGGGACGTCGTACGTCGTGTGCGCAGTGTGCGGGCCGCCCGTCTCGGGGTCGATCATCTGCTCGCAGTTGCCGTGGTCGGCGCCCACCAATGCCACCCCGCCCGCGCTTTGAACTGCCTGAAGGATCTTTCCGGTACAGACGTCGACGTGCTCAACGGCTTTCACCGCCGCCTCGAGAACACCCGTGTGACCCACCATGTCGCCGTTGGCGAAGTTGACCACGACGAGGTCGGTCGTGTTGCTCGCGACCTTCCGGACCACGGCGTCGGCGATCTCGTAGGCGGCCATCTCGGGTTTCTGGTCGTAGGTGCTGACGTCCTTCGGACTCGGGGCCATGAAGCGCTCTTCGCCGGGGAACGGGGCTTCGCGGTAGTCGTTGAAGAAGAACGTGACGTGGGGGAACTTTTCCGTCTCGGCGCAGCGGAACTGCTTCAGGCCGAGGTCGGCGGCGTACGCGCCGAGGATGTTGGTCATCTTCGGCGGCTTGGGGTACGCGACGTGCACGGGCAGGCCCTGCTCGTACGCCGTCATCGTCACGTAATAGAGGTCGGCGAGCTTGCCGGCGGGGCCGCGGTCGAAGCCGGCGAAGCCGTCGGCGACGAACGCCTTGGTCAACTCGCGCGGGCGGTCGCCGCGGTAGTTGTAGAAGATCACCGCGTCGCCCGGGCGGACGGTGGCGCGCGGCGTGGCGCCGTCGTCGCAAATCACCGACGGCACGACGAACTCGTCGCCGCTCATGTTGTCGGCGGTGGGCTGCTCGTAGTACCTGGTCACGGCCTCCTCGGCGCTGCGAAACCGTCGCCCGTCGCCGTAAACCATGGCGCGGTAGGCCTTTTCGACGCGGTCCCAGCGGTTGTCGCGGTCCATCGCGTAATACCGCCCGCTGACGGTGGCGACCTGCCCGACACCAATCTCCTTCATCTTCGCCTCGGCCTCGCGGATGTAGCCGAGGCCCGAATTGGGCGACGTATCCCGCCCGTCGGTGAAGGCGTGGAGGAACGCGCGGCTAAGTCCGCGCCGCTTGCAGAGTTCCAGACACGCGTAGAGGTGTTCGAGCATCCCGTGCACGCCGGCGTCGGAGACGATGCCGAACAGGTGCAGGCTGCTCTTGTGCTGCTGCGCGTGCTTCGCCGCGGCGTTCAACTCGGCGTTGTCGAAGAAGTGGCCGGAGCGGATCTCCTTGGTGATCTTGACCGACTCCTGGTCGACCACGCGGCCGGCGCCGATGTTCTGGTGGCCGACCTCGCTGTTGCCCATCGTCCCCTCCGGCAGGCCGACGTCGAAGCCGCTCGTGTGGACGAGGACGTGGGGGTATTCACTCATGAGCCGGTCGTCGACCGGCTTTCTCGCCAGCCTGACGGCGTTGGCGTGGTCCCACTTCGGGTAGGGGTTGTGGCCCCACCCGTCGCGGACGATCAACACCACCGGTCGCTTGGCAATCTTGGTCATGATCCTTCACTCGCTTTCGGTTGTCGTCGGTTCGAGAAAGTCGGAAATCTTACGGCGGGAGCGGGGAGAAGACACGCGATGCGTGACGCGCGTGATGCGTGGAGAATGCTTCGTCGCAGACCTCTTCACGCATCACGCTTCATGCGTCACGTCTCATTTCCGCGCGCTCTGCGCCGCCGGGGTGATCTTCTTCATCAAGGGCGCTTGCGCGAAAAAAGCGTTTGCAACTGAAAAAAAACGTTGACTCGATTTTTAGCGCTCCTTAGATTGTGCCACGAGAAAGGAGGTACAAGCGCCATGGCAACGAAGAAGAAAGCTGCTGCTAAGAAGTCTTCCACGAAGAAGACGACCAAGAAGAAGAAGTAAGTCCGAGCGAGCCGGCGGCGTGGCTCCCGCCGGCAGCCGCGAGCGGATCAGAATCGAAAAACCTCTTTCGTTTTGGGCCTTGGCTCCAACTTAGGCCACGAAACAAGAAGAAGCCTTCCTCGCCACGGCGGAAGGCTTCTTTTTTTTGTCCCTCAAATCCTCCACAGCCCGGACGAACGCCTTCCACCCATCCAGTCGCGCCGCTCGCCCACACGCCGGGGCACAGCGCAGCGCCGCCCCGGATTCTCGAGGCAAGGGTCCCAATCGCTCAACGAGAATCCGGGGCGGCGCGGAGTACCGCTGTGCCCCGGCGTGTGTGGGCAAGTCACGCGTTTCGGTTGGCTACCAGTCCTTGGCCCCACCGCGCCGATTGGCCTTCACCTCACCGCGCCTTCGCTTGGCTTCGACGCGGCGACGCTTCGACGCCCGGCTCGGCTTGGTCTTGCGACGAGCCTTGGGCTCGTGCACCGCCTGGGCGAGCAGCGTGCGGAGGCGCTCCATCACCGCGGCGCGGTTCAGTTCCTGCGTCCGCTCGGTGTCGGAGGCGATATGGATCTCGCCCGCGATCGTCAGCCGCTTGCCGGCCATCTGCTTGAGCCGCTCGAGCGCGCGGGGCGTGAGGCCGAACAAGGCATCCAGCGGCACCCAGAGTTCGGCCTTGGTGTTGACCTTGTTGACGTTCTGCCCGCCGGGCCCGCTGCTGCGGGCGTAGCGGAAGCGGATGGACGACTCGACCACGCGAACCCCGGGAGCGATCTCCACCGCGTCGGGCGGAGGCGCAGCGGGAACGGGCGGCGCGGGGGGGGCGCTCGGTGTGCGGAGCTCGGGTTGTTGCGGAAGTTCGTTCACGGCAGCGCGGAGTATAGGCGCTGCCGAAGTCGGCTCGATAGGAGCGGAACCTGCGGATACCGCAGTGATAGCCGCGGGCGGGAGCCCGCGGTCGCGCGACAGGAACCGCGGGCTCCCGCCCGCGGCTATCACTACGCTAGGGAGTCGCGTTCGGTATCGCGCGCGTGCTCATTCCCGGCGCGACGCGCGGGTTTTCGTGCTCGCGGGCCCATTTCAGCGAACTGGCAACGAGGATCGCGACCAGCATCAGGACGACGTTCACCTTCATCCAAGTCCGGTGATTCCGCGGCGGCTCGACGCCCTTCAGGAGGACGATCGAGACCGCGAAGATGACCAGCGCGATCAGGATGTGCGTGCCCCACAGGCTGTGGAGCATCGGCGGGTTGGCCTTGTATTGCGGGAAGAGCCGGATCGAGTTGTAGACCCCGCTCACGATGAACGCGAGCATCGCCGGGTGAACGACCATCTTGAACGCCCGGCGGCTGCGGAGCAGCACGAAGTCCTTGTTCTCGGCGTCGAGGTCGCGCGTGCCGACGGGGAGCAGGAACCGGATGAAGAACGCCCCGCCCACCGCCAGGCAGGCGGCGACGACGTGGAGGTAGCGCATCAGGATGTCGAGGATCGCCATGGCGCGGGAATGGTAGGCGACCGGCAGCGCTCGCACGACGTTTCGGTTCTTCGGGCGCCAGTCCCATAAGGACTGGCCTAACGCACGCCGTTCACCTCGCCGGCCGCCCTCACCCCAACCCTCTCCCGGAGGGAGAGGGAGAAAGACGCGCGAGGCCGCGTCGTCAGACCAGTTGGTCCAACCCGCTGAACCCCAGCATTTCGTGGGTGTAGAACGGCTCGGCGTAGCGGGTGTTGATGCGCGTGCCGAAGTAGGCGGCGATGTCGCGGACCATTTGTCCGAGGCCGCCCTCCATGCCCAGGCCCTGCGATTCGTAGCAGTGGACCGCCTGCATCTTCGTCTCCATCGTGTCGGTGATGTCGATGCAGAACGTCGCGGGGAAGTTCATCCGCAGGTGGGTGCAGAAGTAATAGATGATCCGCTTGGGGTGCCACGGGTCGCCGGGAATGCCCGACTTGGTGAGCTTGGCGTCGAAGCGGGCGTCTTCGCCGATCTTCGTGACCGCCACGTGATCGGGGTGGGCGTCCGTGGGATACGGGAGGAAGAGCAGCTCGGGCCGGTGCACGCGGATGAGGGCGGCGAGCTTGTGGCGGCTCGGAATGTCGTGGACGACCTCGCGGTTCTTGAGCCCGAGCAGCGTCCGCTCGACGCCCAGGACTTTTGCCGCCGCCGCCGACTCCGCGGCCCGGGTTTCTATCGAACCTCGGGGGGTGGGTTCCCCGTTGGTCATGTCGACGATGTGGACCTTGTGCCCCTGCCGGGCCAGTTTGACGATCGTGCCGCCCATCCCGAGCTCCTGGTCGTCCGGGTGAGGGCCGATGACGAGGATCGATGCCATAGGCCGCATTGTAGGAGGATCAGCGCAATAGCCGCAGCCAACGGCCTGCGCGTCTTCGAGCGCGCCGCGAGAATGAGGACGCGCAGGGCGTTGCCCTGCGGCTATAAGACGCGTTACTCGGCTCGCACACTCTCGGTGGCCTCGCGGTAGACGCGTTCGAGGCCATCGACCATCACATTGGTGTCGAATCGCGACAACGCGAATGCGCGGCCGGCCTCGCCCATCGAACGACGCAGGTCCGGGTCGGCCATCAGGACCCGCAGCGCCTGGGCGAGCTTGCCCTTGTCGAACGGCGGGATGAGGAAGCCGGTTTTCTCGTTGATCAATCCTTCCCGGTTGCCGTCGACGTCGTAGGTGACGACGGGACAACCCGCCAAGGCTCCCTGCGGCAGTGCGCGGGCGAGGCCTTCGCGGCGCGACGGGTGGACGAGGACGTCCATCGCCCCAGTGAACTCGCAGACACGCTCGGGCGGGACCAGGCCGGTGAAGATGAACCGGTCGCTCAGCCCGAGCCTGGCGATCCGCTCTTCAAAGGCCTTCCGAAGCAGCCCGTCACCCACCCACAGGAACCGAAGGTTCGGAAACTCCTTGCACAGCCCCGGGGCGGTGTCGATCAGGTCGTCGTGGCCCTTCAGGTGGAACAGCCGGGCGATCGTCCCGACGGCAACGTGGTGATCGGCCAGCCCCAGCCGCTTTCTCGTCTCGGCCCGCGGCACCGGCGGGTTGACGAACACGCCGGTCTCCATCCCGCTGTACACAGTCACGTACTGGTCCGGCGTGCCGATCCCCGCGGCGACGGACTGGTCGCGCATGGCGTTCGCGACGCAGACGATCTTCGTCGTCAGCGGCGCGGTCGAACGCTCGAGCTGCTTGTAGACGGAATTCACGACGCGCGAGGTCGACGCGGTAAAGGCCAGGCCATGGATCGTGTGGACGATGACCGGCACCTTCGAGCGGTCGGCCGCCCAGCGGCCGAGGATGCCGGCCTTGCTGCTGTGGGTGTGGACGACGTCGGGCCTCAGGTCGCGGAACCGCTTGGTGAGCCGGTGATAGGTCCGGAAGTCCTTTACCGGCAGGATGGAGCGGCGCATCTCGTCGACGATCTCGACGCGGTAGCCGTAGGCGCGGGCGCGCTGCATGAGCGAACCCTCGGGGCCGATCGCGGGGCCGGTGATGAGCGTGACCTCGTGGCCGAGGTCGTGCTGGCCCTCGCAGCTCAGCAGGGTGTTCTCCTGCGCCCCGCCGATGATCAGGCGCGTGATGACGTGGACGATTCGCATGCTGCGGTTGGGAAGTTACCGCCCGGCGGGGGGAAAATCTGCCTCGTGACATTTGCGGGAGGTCCCCTACCATCGCGAACCATGGGACGGCTCATTCAATCGCTCGCGTTCGCCCTGTTCGTGATCTCGTTGCCCGCACTGTCATCGGCGCAGCAGGACGCCCCCAAGGCACAGGGCGTCGTCGGTGAAGGCGTGCCCGCGTTCACAGTGCGTCCGGGGTACAAGGTGACGTCCGTCGCGCAGGACCTCGGCGAGGCGCGCTTCCTCGCGTTCGACGACAAGGGCACGCTCTACGTCAGCCAGCCCAAGGCTGGCGCGATTTTGGCCCTCCGCGACACCGACTCCAACGGCTCGTTCGAATTCGTCGCCCCCTACCTCGACGGCAAGCCGAAGGTCCAGGCGATGCAGTTCAAGGACGGGTGGCTGTGGTTCGCCACCAGCGGCGCGATCTACCGCTCGCGCGACAAGGACAACGACGGCGTCGCCGACGACGTCGAGACCGTCATCGCCGAGGGTAAGCTCCCCAAGAACGGCGGGCACTGGTTCCGGTCGCTGCTCGTCACCGACGACGGGCTCTACACCTCGATCGGCGAGAGCACGAATGCCTCCGACGAAAGCCAGACCGACCGGCAGAAGGTCTGGCACTTCGACCTCAAAGGCGAAAACAAGAAGCTCTTCGCCAGCGGCATCCGCAACACGGAGAAGCTGATGTTCCGCCCTGGCACGAAGGAAATCTGGGGCTGGGACCACGGGTCGGACAACATCGGGGCCAAGTTCGGCGAAACGAAGGACAAGATGCCCGTCACCGACCTGAACCCGCCGGAGGAGTTCAACCGCCTCGTCGAAGGCGGGTTCTACGGCCACCCGTTCATCGCCGGCTACCGTTTCCCGCGGCCGGAGTTCACGGATCGCAAGGACCTCATCGACCTCGCCGCCAGGACGACGCCGCCGGAGATCACGCTGCCCGCGCACTGGGCGATCAACGGCTGGACGTTCCTGACGACCGACGCCTTCCCCGGCCACAAGGGCGACGCCATCGCCGCGTGCCACGGCTCGTGGAACAGCTCGAAGAAGGTGGGCTACTGCGTGCAGCGGATCCTGTTCGACGCGTGGACGGGCAAACCCTACGGCTCACAGACGCTGGTCAGCACGCTCGCCAAGGACGGCGACAAGGTGCTTGGTCGGCCGTGCGACGTGGTCGAAGCGCCGGACGGGTCGGTCTTTTTCTCCGACGACGCGGGCAAGCGCGTCTTCCGCCTGTCGCACGAGAAGACCGACGACAGCCGGGGGCACTGATACTCTCAAGCCACTGTCATCCCGAGCGCAGCGAGGGACCTCTACGCCGGCAACGCATCTCGTCGTAGAGGTCCCTCGTCGCTTCGCTCCTCGGGATGACACGTCATGGTAAACGTGCGCATCTCGGCGCGACTAACACAACTTGTTCAGGTCCACCTCGATGCCGCCCTTCTTCAGGTGGCGGGCGAGTTGGAGGTGCCAGCCGTGCGCCTGGTCGAGGGCCAGCGTGCGGATGCCGAACGCGTCCGGGGCACCGTCGGCGTTCGCGCCGGGAGACAGGATGCAGACGCGCACGGCGCCCAAGCGTCCGGCGAGGTAACCGAGCTGGAACGTGACGGCGCACGGGCCGGTCGGGGCGCGGAGCTGCGCGGCTTCTTCGGCGCCGAGCATCACCGCGGCGAATGACGCGGCGTCGCGGTGCTGCTCGAGGGCGGCGGTGGCGGCCTTGGCGTCCTGCGAGTTGGCCTGGATGACGCGGACGTCGATGCCGAGCGTCTGCAGGAACGTACGCACTTCGGCCGAGTGGGACGCGGCGCCATCGTGGACGAGCAGCAGGCCGCCGGGCGCGGGTTTCACGTCTGGGGTCTCCGGTTCGGGGATGTCGTCGAGGATCACCGCACGCGCGGCGGCTGCCGCCGCCGCCGCCGCCGGCACCGTTGGCGTCTTGCCCGCCGGGGCGTTGCCGCCGGCAGGCGCGGCGGCGCCCGGCGCGGACGTCGCGGGCATGATCTCCACCTTGGTTGAACCCGCGTTGTCCGCCGAGGGCGGCGGCGCGGGCGTACGGGAAATTGGTACGAGGTCGGTCATTTCCATCACCTGCCGGACCACGTCGCGCAGCCGCGCCAAACGGTGGTCCATCTCTTCGTAAAACTGGCCGACGAACAACTCCATCTCGGCGTAGTCGGGGTAAACCCGGCCGACCCAGTCGTTGAACCGCTCGGCGGTCGCGTTGCCGGCGTCGCCGTGGAACATCTGGCGGAGCATCTCGCCGACGAGGCCCACCCACTCCGCCTTGGCGGTGCGGGCTTCCTCGAGGTCTTCCATGTAGCGCACGCTGCGGCGGCGGATGGCGACGCCGGTCTGCATGCGCGCCTTCAGGTGCCGCAGTGCCGTCTGTTTCGACACCGTGAGCCGGACGGGGGCGGCGGCAGGTGCCGCGGCGGCCGGGGCCTCGGTCGCGATGGTGGGTACGCACATCGTCGTGGCTTGCACGTTGTTCTCCCGCGGTCTGAGTGTGTCGGTGTGCCGCTTCAATACACGCGGCGGCGGCATGAACTCGCTGTTCACGCCTTGTCCCTACGACATGCGATATGGGACGCCGCGCGGCAAACTCGGAATCCGTTTCCCCCCTTCGGTAGGCGTAACTCACGTGAAACGCACCGCAAAATCGCATCGGTACGGGATCAGATCGGGTGTGAGGATGAATCGGATATAGCGTTGCACGCGCCCTGAGTAGCCGCAGGCCAACGGCCTGCGCGTCCTCGGGAGCTGAAGACGCGCAGGGCGTTGCCCTGCGGCTGTGGAGCTATGAATCGGAGCGGATGGGCGGGAGTTCGGCAGGCGCCGCGCTCCGAAACAAATCCGCTTCACCCGGCGCGGGGACGAGCGGCTTCATGCGGATCCACTGCAGATAGAGCCCGTGCGGCGGCGCTGTCGGGCCCGCCGCCTGCCGGTCCCTGGCGGCGATCATCTCGAGGATCGCGTCGGGCTCGTGGCGGCCCATGCCGACCTCGACGAGCGTGCCGACCATGATCCGCACCATGTTCCACAGGAAGCCGCTGCCCTCCACGCCGATGATCAGCTTCGGCTTGCGCCAGTGGACGTCGCACGCGAAGACCGTGCGCACCGTGCTCTCGCGCATGTGCCCCGGCCGGGCGAAGCTCGCGAAGTCGTGCGTGCCGACGAAGTGCCGGGCGGCCTGCTCCATCTTCGGCACGTCGAGGTAGTGCCAGCGGTGCCACGCGAGGTCGCTGAAGAACACCGGGCGGTCCTTGTGGTTCCAGATGAAGAACTGGTAGCGCTTGCTGGCGGTCCCGCGAACCGCGTCGAACGAATCGGGAACGGGCTCGAGCTTGTGGATCAGGATGTCGGTCGGCAACCGCGCGTTCACCGCGCGGCGCAGGCCCTCGACCGGGATGTGGACGCTCGGCGTGTCGAACGTCGCGATCTGTCCCTTGGCGTGAACGCCCGAGTCGGTGCGGGACGAGCCCTGAAGCGTCACGGGATGCCCGACGACCTCGCCCATCGCCCGCTGCAGCGATTCCTGGATGGTCGGGATGCCCTCGCCGGGCGCCGGCGGCTCGCCCTTGTACGTGTCCATGGCCGCCTGCGCCTGCCAGCCGTGGTAGCGCGTGCCGCGGTAGGCGATGGTGAGCTTGTAGCGCTGCGTGCGGGGCGTCGTCGTCGGCGGCGGCGGCGTTTGCTCTTGCTGCGGGATCTCGGTCATCGTCGTCATCGCCGGCTGACGGCTGCTCTCACGGCGCCATTGTCACCGAAAAGCCCCCGCGTGGTCACGCGCGAACTGTTCGAGCGACCGGGCGGGATGGCCGGTGATTTGCTCGACGTCGCTGGAGACTCCTGCGAGCTTGCCGGCTTTGAGCAGATCCGTGAGCTCCAGGACGGCTTCCGCCTGCCACGCGGGCATGCCGGCGCCGGTCATCGACTGCTTGGCCGTCTCGCGCGGGACGTCGACGTAGGCGACGGGCTTGCCGATCACGTCGCCGACGATACGGGCGATGTCGTGGAAGCTCAGGTCCTGCGGGCCGGTCAGGCGGTACGCCTTGCCTTCGTGGCCGCGCGTGCCGAGCGCGGCCGCGGCGACGTCGCCGATGTCGCGCGCGTCGATGTGGCCGGACCGCCCATCGCCGGCGGGCTGGTACAGCGTGCCGGACTTGATCATGGCCGCCGAGCCGAGCAGGTTCTGCATGAAAAAGGTCGGGCGGAGCATCGTCCAGGCGAGGCCGGAACGTTTGAGCTGTTCCTCCGCCTGGCCGTGTACGCGGGCGAAGACCGTGTCGGCATTCGGGTCGACATGCATCACGGAGAGCCGGACGACGTGTTCCACGCCGGCCCGCTTTGCGGCGTCGAGGACTTTGCCCTCGAGTTCGACCACCCGCTCGTCGACCGGCGCCAGCAGGAACAGCCGCTGGACGTCGTCCATGGCCTCGGCGAGGGATTCCGGGTCGGCCAGATCTCCTCGGGCCAGTTCGACCTCGTCCGCCAACTTACTGGCCGCTTTCTCTGGATCCCGAACGAGTGCGCGGACGCGCTCGGCGCGGTCAACCAGGGCGCGGACGACTTCGGACCCAACGGTTCCGGTGGCACCGGTGACGAGGATCATGGCGGAAACTCCTTCCTGAGGATCGGCGCGTGATTCGATCGCGCTCAATCGTAGGCAGGCCCGCCCGTCAGTCGATCTTCATGTTCGCCTTGGCGTTCCGCTTTTCGGCGCGGAGGACTTTGAGGACGTGTTCGCTGAGCGCGCCGTTGGTGGCGACGCCGTCCGAACCCCAGATGGTGTCTTCGCCGGACCAGGTAGAAAACCTGCCGCCGGCTTCGCGGAAGATCGGGGGGAACGGGGCACAATCCCACGGGTTGATCACGGGGTCGAGCATGACCTCGGCCCTGCCCGTCGCGACGAGGAGGTAGCCGTACGCGTCGCCCCAGCCACGGTTGAGCTTCGCGCGGCTCGCGAGGTTCATGTACGCGTCAGAGCGCGCCATCGCGCGGGTGATGCTCCCGGCGAGAATGGTCGCGTCCTCGATCCGCGAGACGCTCGACACCCGCGCCGCCCGCCCGTTCCAGGTACACCCCAGCCCGTCCGCCGCCGCAACCATCTCGTCCGTGCCCGGCGTGTAGATGACACCGACGCTCGGCCTGCCCTTCACCTCAACTCCGATCAGCACCCCGTACAACGGCACGCCGTGGATGAACGACTTGGTCCCGTCGATGGGGTCGATGATCCACTTGTAGTCGGGATTGCCCTTCTGCTCGCCGTGTTCCTCGCCGAGCACGGTGTGGTCGGGAAAGAACTTCGCGACGCGCTCCCGGATCACCAGTTCCGCCTCCCGGTCCGCGCGTGTCACGGGGGTGTCGTCGGCCTTGTGCTCCACCGCGACATCCGCGTTGAAGTACGCGAGCGTGCGTCGACCCGCGATGTAGGCCGCGTCGGTCGCGACGGAGAGGATGTCTTTTAGGGAGGGCTGTTGAGCCACGGATAAGTCCTTTCAAACCTGCGATTCGGGGCCGGTATCATAGGGATCACGCGTCGGGTGGGAAGTTCAGGGGCTGGGCAATGAAACCGTGGATGAACTGGCTGCATTGCACGGGGAGCACGTACGGCGCGTGGTTACGTGGAGATCCGCGGGGTTGGCGCGCCCGGGATCACCGTGAGCACGTCGACGGAGACTTCCGATCTCCACCTCCGGAAGGCATATATGACGCGTTACACGAGCAATCCAAGCGCCTGATGACGCGCCAAGGTGTCGTGCTCGGTTGGGACGCGCGCGTCGTCGCGGTGCGAGCGATCGTCGACGCGCTGCACTACCACGAAGTTTCGGTGGTAGACGCGTGTGTCGGCGCGAGGCATTGGCACGTGCTGGCGCGGTTCTTCCCGACGCACGAGGATGCATGGCGCTCGATCGAGATGCAGGGGCTGTCAATGAACCGCGATCCCAGACATTTGATGGGGATTGCAAAGAAAGAGAGTGCCCGGGCGCTGAGCAAACTGGGGCTCGTCGAACCGGGTGGGGTCTGGGCCCGGGGTTAAGGCCGGCGCTACATCAAGAACGAGCGCCACTTCGACAGGGTCAGGATCAACTACATCCCCGACCATGCAAAGAAGGGCGCTGCTGTGTACTCGCTCCTCTTCGGAAAACACTAAGCCCACGGACTGCAGTCCGTGGGCTTGGTGACTTCGGTTTTGTCATTCGACGAGTGGATCAGATCAATTTCTCCGCGATCTGGATGGCATTCGTCGCGGCGCCTTTGCGGACCTGGTCACCCGAGACGAACAGATCGATGCCGCGCCCGTCGTCACGACTGATGTCCTGGCGGATTCGACCGACCAGCACCTCGTCCTGACCCGACGCTTCCAGCGGCATCGGGAAGTGGTTCTTCTCCGGGTTGTCCACCATGCGAACCCCGGGTGCCTTGCTGAGGATCTCACGCACCTGCTGTGGGGTCATCGGGCGCTCGAACTCGATGTTGATACTCTCGCTGTGGGCGCGCGGGATCGGCACGCGGATGCAGGTGGGGCTCACCTGAATCTTCGCATCGCCGAATATCTTCCGCGTTTCGGCGACCATCTTGTTTTCCTCTTCGTTGTAGCCGTTCTCGGCGACCTTGGTGTTATGGCTGAAGAGGTTGTTGACGATCTGGTGCGGAAACTTCTCCTTCGCGATCGGCTGGCCGGTCGCGTAGGCCTTCATTTGCGCGTCGAGCTCGTACAAGCCCCACGCACCGGCACCGCTCACCGACTGGTACGTGCTCACCACCACCCGCTTGATGCGGTTCACCTTATGCAACGGCCACAGCGGCACCACCATGATGATCGTGCAGCAGTTCGGGTTGGCGATCAGCCCGTTGTGCTTGGCGATCTGCTCGCCGTTCACCTCGGGCACCACGAGCGGGATGCCTTCCTTCATGCGGAAGTAGCTCGTGTTGTCGACGACGACCGCACCGGCCTTCACCGCGCTGGGGGCGAATTCCTTGCTGATGGAGCCGCCGGCGCTGAAGAACGCGACCTGCACGTCCGTAAAGCTGTCGTGCTTCAGTTCTTCGACCGTGTAGCTCTTTCCTTTGAACTCGGCCTTCTTGCCGGCGCTCTTGGCGCTGGCGAGGAGCTTGAGGTTCTTGATGGGGAAGTTCCGCTCCGCGAGGACGGTGAGGAACTCCTGGCCCACGGCGCCGGTGGCGCCGACGATGGCAACGTTCACTGACATCTGCACTTAACTCCGCACGAGGACAGAATCGCGCGGTTTGAACCCGCGCGGGGCGGAGAATTATAGCGGAAAGTCACCGGCCTGCACGGGCCGGGGATTAGCCGAGGTTTTGCAGGGCCGCTCGCAAGGGCTCGCCCTGCTTCGGGTTGACCATGTGGACGTAGGCGACCATGCCGCGGAGCCATGCTTCGAAGTGGGGGTGGTTTTCGCGGTTCTGCGACTTAAGTCCTTCCCGCTGCGCACGATGCAGGATCGCCCGGAGACGCCGGACGAGGTCGCGGGGGACGCCGGGGCGCTCGTTGACGACGATGCCGGTGACGGTTTGACGGTCGCCCGGGCGGAGGATGCGGGTCTTGGCTTCGTTGACCGCGAAACCCTCGTCTTGGGTGATGTGGCGAATCCGCGCGAGGAGGTAGCCGACTTTGCCCTCATCCGACGAGGCCGAGAACGTCAGGTCGTCAGCGTAGCGCGTGTAGCGGAAGCCGAGCTTGGTGGCGATGCCGGTGAGGCGCGAGTCCATCCGCCGCGCGACGAGGTTGCTGAGCGCAGGGCTCGTGCAGGCCCCTTGGGGAAGGGCGCGAGGGCCGGACGCCACAAACAGCGGCTTGCCCGCGTAAGTGACCTTTCGGCGGGGCGCCTCGGTGCAGAGCAGCGCGAGCGTCGTCGAAGCGGCCGGTGAATAACCCAGTTGCCGGAACACGCCGATCACGCGCTGGACGGTGATCGTCGGGAAGAAGTCCGTGAGGTCGCTGTTCACGACCACACCTGCTGCAACGTGCGGCGTGGCATTCGTCACCGTCGAGCGACCCTGCACGAAGCCGTGTGCGGCGTCGTGCACGGGCACCTTGTCGAGGATGTTGCGAAGGATCCACTCCTGCGCCGTGGCCATGTCTTCGTGCGGCGCGCAGAGTTCGCGGACGCCGCCGGACTTTTTGGGGACGGTGAAGCGGACGTAGTGGAGGATCTCCGTCGCTTCGGAGTGGTACGCCAGCCAGCGGAGCCGCGGGATGGTGACCTTCAGCGCTCCCGCGACGTCAGCGGGCGTCGAGAGCACGGGGAGGCCGAGCGACTGAAGCTTCTCGACATGCGACCGCCGGTCGGCCAGGCCCTTGGAGACGCCCCGGCCGAGGTAGACGATGTCGGTCTTGCGGCGAAGGGCGACCGCCTCGGCATGGCGCTGCTTCCGTTCGGCGGACTCGCGTTTCTTCTGCTCCTTGAGCTGCCGGCGGGCCTCGCGGTCCTGCTCGACGGCGCGGTCGGCCGCATGGTGGACGGTCGAGAGGTCGCCGCGGAGGGCTTCCATCTGCTCGCCGACCTTATGGATCTCCGCCAGCTCGTCGGGCGTGATCAAACCCTGCCCGACCATGGCCCTGTCGATGATCGCCGTGCGCGGGTCGTCCGCCGGCGGGATGCGATCGCGCCGGCCGAACCAGAGGTTGGCCCACAGCGCGCCGCCGAGGCCGCCGGCGAGGCGTTTGGCTTCGGCATCGGTAATCGGCGCGAACGCGGACGAGGACAGGTCGAGGTTGAGCGTGCGGGACTGCGGTCTGCCGGTCGCCGCGCCTGTCGCTGCGGGCGCGGGCGCCGACGCGGGCGATGCACCGGTCGGCGTCGCCGCGGGCCAGATGGTTTGCGGCGCGGGGGAACTGCTGGGCGTGCGCGAGGACGACGAGGACGTGCGCCGGAGCATGTCCTCGAGCATCTTGCGCTGCATGCGCCGCCGTCCGAAGCGGTCGGCGATGGCCGCGGCCACGTAGAAGACCACGACGCAGATCAGGATGACCAGAAAGGTCCAACTCACGCCCGACGTACCCCTTCGTGCAGGAAACCTGCTGTGCGCGGCTGCGCGTCGTCGTCGTCGTCGTCGTCCCGAGGTCGGGCCGGGCTGACTTCAGACCTCGGACCAAGGTCGTTAACTCAAGGCCGGTCCCGCATCCGTGCGGGCGAGACTCTTGAGTCGTTTTTGGTCGCCCGCACGGATGCGGGACCGGCCAAAACGAACAACGGCCTTGGGGATGCATGGGTGGCCGAGCTGCGCCCGCGGCGGAACGCCGCAGGAAACAAATGTCTCAGCCCGGCCGACCCCGGGACGACGACGACGACGACGATTGCGTCAAACCACGATCAGTTCCTCCCACGTAAACGGTTGTACCAACTGCTCGCGCGGTAAGCCTCCAGCGCCGGCACCGACGCGACCCACCGCAGCGCAAGCATGTGGCGGCACGGGCCGTTCTTCAGCGCGTACTTCTTGAAGTAGCCGCACAGGCATTTGCCGCGGCGGATCCGCCCGTCGGCATCGATGAGGATTTCGACGGGCTTGTAGTCGACCTTGCCGCTGAGCAGGTACCCGCCGGGCACAGTCGGGACGTCTTCGCGTCCGGTCAGTTCGGCCTGACCGCGCTCCATCAGCTCGCGCGCGCCGGCGAGTTCCGGGTGTTCGGGGCCGATCTCCGACTGCCCGATCGCCTTCGGCATGATCTGCCGCCAGCGGTACACTCCGGCCTCGAGGTCGTAAATGACCTGCCCGGCGTTGGCCAGTTGGCGTAAGGCTTGGGCGGCTTGTTTCGCGTCGAGTTGTAGCCGCTGCTGGAGCGATGCCAAGTCGACGCGGCCGCGCTCGCGGACGGTCGCCGCGACGTTGTCGACGGTGTCGGGCGCCGGGGCGGCGGGCGGCGCGAGCAGGTCCAGCGCAGCGGAGCGCGTCCAGTCGTTCACGGTCCAGCCACTGAGCCCGAGCGTCAGCCGCATTTCGCCCATCTGCGCGACCCAGAAGCTGGGCAGGCCCGTGCCGAGCAGATACACGTCGAACCGCTCGGCCAGCGGCAACACCCGCGCGAGCACGGTCAACCGTCGCCCGCCCCACACGCGGACCGGCTCAACGTCCGGCCCGTCGTAGGTCGAGCCGTGCGACGTGATCGCCTGCTCCCAGGGCTCCAGGACCACCCGAGGCGGCTTCCCGTTCAATAGCTCGAACCGGATCGCCCGGGGGCTCCGCCGCGCCTTGTGCCGCTTGTACCAGGCCAGGATCGCGTACACGCACTCGCGCGACAGCGTCACCCGCCCCGGCGACATGGTCATCGCGGACTGAATCTGAAGGAACCCGCGCAGCCAACTGTTCGGGAGGTCGATCTTCTCCTCGCGGTGCCCGGCCACCTCCCCCGTCGCGACCTCGAATCCCGCAGGGTCGATCGTGAACCGCGTCTCGCGATAGCTGCGCAGCGACTGGAAGTGGTTGTAGAGGTCCCACGAGTAATCGACGTTGGTCGTGCCGAAGCGGACGGCGTCCGACGCGCCGAACCCGTCGGCCCGGTTGACCGTGAGACAGCCATAACTGGATTCGTCGGCGGAGAAGCACTCGAAGAACACGACGTCTTCGGCGACCGTGATCACCGGGTCGCAGGGCATCAGCATGCGCCACAGGGCCGGGTCGTTTTTCCGCAGGTAGTCGCTGTACTTCTGCCGCGCGTCCCAGTACCTGCGCCGCTTTTGCTCGAACGTCTGCTGGAGGCCGTCGGGAAGGTCGAGGCCGTGCTTCGCCAAGGCACCAGCGGTCGCGACGCGAAGGGCTTCGCGACGCACGACCGCCTCGCGTCCCCCCTGCTGTTTCTTCCACTCGAGGTACGCGGTCTTGTCGCGCTTCTTGAAACGCAGGTCGCTGATGACCGTGTCGTGCAGCGCGCTCATCGCCTCGCGGAAGCGGAGCGGCTGGCGGAGCGGCGCGTCGAACGCCACCGGGTCGCGCGTGAGGTTCGGCACCAGCGACAGCGCCTGCCACCGCTTGCCCGGCGGCTGCAGGACCTGGCTTCGACCGGCATAGGCGAAGCTCACCTGCATACCTGTTCCCCCAGTTCCAGCTCAGGGAAGTGCCGTTTCACCGCGTCCGTCAGTTCCGGATGTGCGTCCACCGCGCGCACCACCGCGGCCAGCCCGTGTCGCGCTTCCGGGAATCGCACCGACCGAACCGCGACGGCAACCACCGGCAACAGCGGCTCCGCGTTCTGCGGGTCGCGCGCGACGGCCTGCGACACCTGCAGCAACGCACTGAGTTTCGCCCGTCCGCCGCGATGGACCCCGAGCAGGACCGGCGCCCACAGCGCCGGGCCAAGCTTGTCCGAGGAAACACCGGGCAGCGTCGCCCGCCGCTTCAGGGCCTCGACAAGGTGCATCCGCAGGTCGTCGTAGGGCGTCTCGATCAGACGGCTCCAGAATGCGGGGTCGTCGTAGGCGCGGGGTTTGACCCGTTCGCCTAAGTTCAGCCACGTCCACGCGGCCTGACGCGTCGGCTCCAGCAGCGCGTCGAAGAAACGGACAACGTTGTCGACGACGTACGCGTCGTCGGCCCCGAGCACGCCGAGCGCCCACGTCGCGATCTCTGGGGCGGTCCCGGCCGATCGCGCGTCCGCGACGCGGGCGAGTTGTTCGCGATCCTCGGCAGTCTTGACCGGCTTCTGCTTCAGCAATTCCAGCCCTAGCCGCGCGACCGGCACCGGCGCGGCGCTGGTCAGTTCGACCGCTTGCGCCAACGTCAGCCGCTCGGGCATCACGTGCCGCCGCATTACGCGGGCGATCGTCTCCAGTGCCGCGACGTTCCGCGTCTGGAGCAGCCGGAGCCAGTCATCGATGCCGAGCTTTTCCAGCCCGCTGGCGCGTTCGAGCAGATCGGCCCCAAGTTGCTGCACGACCTCGTCGGCGTGGTCGAGCAGCGGGAGCAGCTTGGACGGATCCAGCGACGGCGCCGGATCAAAGTGCCACCGCCGAAACAACTGGACCGTCCACGCGCGGACGGGGCGGCTCGACGCTTCGGCCGCGAGCTCAAGCAGGACCGGCGCGGCCTGCGGACGCTTCCACAAATCCGGGTGCGTCGGCGCCGCGCTCAATTCATTCAGGGACTTGCCGGGTTTCAGGTTTACGTGCCCCGGCGTGAACTCCAGCACGTCCGACCCGCGGAAGCACACGTGCATCAGCGTGCGGGAGTCGAGGAAGCTCTCCCCCGACCCGAGGAAGCCGTCGGCGTAGAGCCTGAGCAACCCCGCGACCGCGCCGCTGTACTTCTCGGGTTGCTGGTGCCCCATGCGCCGGAAGTAACGCCAGGCGCGACGACGCAGATGATGACGCGTCTTGTAGCTGAAGAGCCGAAGCCCCTTTGGCGGCTCCGTGCCCGGCGCCTCATGGTGTCGACCGGCTTTGGGCACCACGTCGCGCGGGACGACGAGCACCTCTTCCGACCAGCTCGTGCGCGACTGCCAGTCCCAGTGGTGCTGCGTTTTGCGCTTCCGCCGGATGAGCCGGTCGAAGCAGTAGGCGAAGTGCCCCATCAGCTCGTCGTCACGGTTTGCTTCAGCGTGCTTGAAGAGCCGCTTGATGACCGGCTCGTGCCCGGGCGAATTCGGCACCCGCTCCAGGTACTGCATCATCACCCGCCGAGCCCAGGGCCGGGGGTCGGCTTTCCAGCGTTCGGCAACCGACGCGAGCTTCTTCGGCTCGTGGAAACGGATGAGGTGGTCGAGGAACCGCTCGTCCCCCGCGGACCAGAGCTCGTCGAGCAGAAGTGGTGAAAAGGGCGGTGGTGTCGGCATCGTGGACGTCCCCGAATGGTCCCCGTTGTGCCGGACTGCATATCAAATTGCAAATTGAGATCTGATTCTCAATTTGATATCGGCCCCCGCGTCTACCGTCGGCGCTTGTGCCGTCGGTTGATGGGGATCTTGCTTCCGATCGTCCGCGGGGGAAGCGCAACCGGTTGACCCGAGGCACTGGTCACTCCGGACGCGCCGGCAGCCGTCGACCCGTAGGGACGCTCGAACCGCGAGACGACGGGCTTTGCCGGCTCGGTCGGGGCACCGTATACGGGCTTTTCGTCGGTCCAGTCCGCGGGGGGTGGTGAGGGCTCGAAGCCTTGCACCGTGGCCTGCGGGACGACCATGTTGATCAGGTTCTCGATCTTCGTCAGCTCGTCGCCCTGGTCGCGCGCGATGAACGTGAAGGCCTTGCCCTGGGCTCCCATGCGCGCGGTCCGGCCGACGCGGTGGACGTAGACCTCGGGGTCTTCCGGGACGTCGTAGTTGATGATGTGCGAGATGTCGGCGACGTCGATGCCGCGGCTGGCGAGGTCCGTCGCGATCAGCACGTCGAACTTGCCCTTGCGGAAGCCCTGCATCACGCGGTCGCGCTTGTTCTGGGCCAGGTTGCCGTGGATCTCGCGGCACTCGATCCCGTCGGCGTGCAGGCGCTTGGCGATCTTCTCCGCGCCGCGCTTCGTGCGGCAGAAGACGATCGCCAGCTCGGGGTTCTCGTTCAGCAGCAAGTGCTTGAGCGCCCGGTACTTGTCCCAGGGCTGGACGGAGACGTAATACTGCTCGACCTTCTCGACGGTCGGCTTTTCGTCGGCGCCCGGCGCGATGAGCTTTTCCACCGGCTCGCGCATGTAGCGACGGGCAAGTCGTTCGATCTCGTCACTGATCGTGGCGGAGACGAACATCGTCTGGTGGCCCGTCTGCGCCCGCGCCCCGGGGTCGCCCTCCTGCTCCGCGGCTCCCGCGTTCCCTTGCTGTTCCTCGGCCGCGCCTTCCCGCGAATCGGGAACGCGGCCGCGCATGCCCTTCACGCGCGACAGGATGTTGCGAATGTCGTCGCGGAACCCGATGTCGAGCATCCGGTCGACCTCGTCGAGCACGACAAAGCGGATGTTCTCGAAGCTGATGATCCGCCGGTCCAGCAGGTCGATCACGCGGCCGGGCGTCCCGATGATGATCTCGGGGTGGTGCTTCAGGAACTTCATCTGCGCCGCGATCTTCTGCCCGCCGTAGACCGGGACGGTGCGGATCGGCGTGTGCTTGCCGAGGCGCTGGATCTCGGCATCGACCTGAACCGCGAGTTCGCGCGTGGGGACAAGGATGATCGCCTGCGTCGCCAGGCCCTTGGTGGCGCCCTGCAGGATCGGGATGCCGAACGCGGCGGTCTTGCCGGTGCCGGTACGGGCCTGGCCGAGGATGTCGACGCCCGCCAGCGCGCGCGGGATCAGCAACTCCTGGATCTCGCTGGGCGTGACGAACTGTGCCTCGGCGAGGGCGCGGAGGATGGACGGTCGGACGCCCAGCGCCGCGAAGGCTTCGGGCACGGGCGGGTGATCGGTCTTGTCGCTCATGAATCTGTTCTGGCCGGAGAGGTCGCACGCGCGCCGCACGTCCGCACATTCCCCGCGGACGAATCGGGCGGCGGATTGTAAAGCGGTTAGGGAAATGCCTCAAGCTGGGCCGCCGAAGCGGGAGCGGCTTAAGATGTGAGCAGGCACACACGACCGCATGACGGAAGTTGCGACCCCAACCGACCAAGCCCACCCCGCCCGCACGGGGATGCGCTTCGCGCTGCTCGGGATCATCGCCAACGCGTGCCTCACCCTTGTCAAAGGGGTCGCGGGATTTCTCGGCAACTCCTACGCGCTGATCGCCGACGCCATCGAGTCGGCCTTCGACATCTTTTCGTCAATCCTGGTGTGGCTGGGACTCCGCTACGCGGCTCGCCCGCCGGACGAGAATCACCCCTACGGCCACGGCAAGGCCGAGCCGCTGGTCGCGTGCGTGATCGCGCTCGTGCTGCTGGGGGCGGCGATCATGATCGGCGTGGAAAGCGTGCGCGAGATCCGCACGCCCCACCACGCGCCGGCGCCGTACACGCTGGTCGTGCTCGTGGTCGTCGTGGTCGTGAAGGAGACGCTGTTCCGCTTCGTGGTCCGCGGCGGCGAGGAGACCGGCAGCACCGCCGTCAAGACCGACGCCTGGCACCACCGCAGCGACGCCATCACGTCCGGGGCCGCGTTCGTCGGGATCCTGATCGCGTTGGTGGGCGGCAACGGATACGAGAGCGCCGACGACTTCGCGGCGCTCGTCGCCGCAGGAATCATCGCGATAAACGCGGCGTTGCTGCTTCGTCCCGCGGTGGGCGAACTGCTCGACACCGCCCCGCCGAAGGAGTTCGCGGAAGACGTGCGGCGCTCCGCAGCCGCAGTCCCCGGCGTGCTCGGGCTCGACAAGTGCATCGTCCGCAAGGTCGGCTTCGACCTCTACGTCGACCTGCACATCCGCGTGCGCGGCGACATGACCGTCCGCGAGGGTCACGGGATCGCGCACGACGTGAAGGACGCGGTCCGGGCGCACAACTCCCGCGTCCGCGACGTCGCGGTCCACGTCGAGCCCGCCACCGCCGAGGAACTCGCCGGGGCGTCTAGGTCTGCCCGTCGGTGACGATCTCGAAGTCCACCGTGAGCGGGTCGCCGTCGGTGCCCGTGGCGTTGTCGCCGGTGAACGCCGTCGCGGTGATCGAGTGTTGGCCGGCCGGGATCGAGCCGGCGAGGAACGTTCCGCTGGCGTCGCCGAACAGGGCGTACGGTGGGGTGCTCTCCACGCGGAAGTTGTCGTTCTGGTCGAACCCGAACTTCACGCTGCTCCCCGACGGCGACGTCAGCGCCTGGACGTTGAGGTTCTGCGTCCCCAGGTCGTCCTGGTTGACCTGGTCGCCGTCATGGAGTTCCTGGATCACCTGCTGGGTGTCCGTGTTGATGAGGAACAGGCCGGTCACGACCGGCTCGTCGATGATTTCGAAGTCGACGGTCGCGGCGGTGCCCGCGGTGCCGGTCGTGTTGGCGCCGGTGAACGGCGTCGCCGTGAGCGTGTGCTGGCCCAGTGCGATCGAGCCGCCGACGAAGTTGCCGCCCGACGTATCGCCGAACAGGGCGTACGGCGCGAAGTTCTCCACCCGGAAGCTCGACGTCGCGTCGAGACCGAAGCGCACGCTGCCGGTGGCGCCGGTCGTGATCGCCTGGACGTTCAGGTTCAATGTCGGGAGCGTCTGGCGGTTGAAGACGTCGCCGTCGTTGATCTCCTCGATCACCTGGTCGGTATCGGCGTTGATGAGGAACAAGCCGGTCACTTCCGGCGCCGGGGCCGGCTCGTCCACGACGGTGAACGTCACGCTCTTGCCGATCCCCCCCGTGCCGGTCGCGTTGGCCCCAGTGAACGGCGTGGCCTCGACCTGATGCGGGCCGACGGAGAACGTGCCGCCGGCGATGTCACCGGAACTGTCGCCGAAGATCACGTAGGGCGCGAGGTTCTCGGTTCGGAAGCTGGCGTTGGCGTCGAGGCGGAACCGCACGCTCTTGACCAGGCTGCCACCCACCACGTCGGCGCGGATGCTGAGCTGGTTGGCCGGGAAGTCGGCGAGGTTGATCTCGTCGCCGTTGGCCAGCGTCTTGATCACCTGGTCGGTCTGGGCGTTGATCAGCACGAGGTTGGTGACGGCGGGCTGGTTGATCACGTTGAACGAGACCGTCTGCGCCGTTCCCGCGGTGCCGCCGGCGTTGTCGGCGGAGAAGGGCGAGGCGGTGAGCGTGTGCTGGCCGGTCGCGAACGTGCCGCCCGAGATGTTGCCCGCGTTGTCGCCGAACAAAACGTACGGGGCAGAGTTCTCGGTCCTGAAGTTGGCGTTGGCGTCGAGCGCGAACCGGACGCTTTCGACGCCCTGGTCCGTGTTGGCCCTGACGCTGAGCTGCCCGGCGGGGAACTCGGCGAGGTTAATCGTGTCGCCGTTCTGAAGCGTCTGGATGGGCTGGTCGGTCACCGCGTTGATGAGCTGCAAGCTCGTCACCGCGTTGAACAGGCAGCGGCTTTCCAGCGGCTCCGCAAACGGCACGGGCGTACGACGCGTGTAACGGCTCGCGACCCTCAACATCGAAACCTCCTTGGAACGAAATGGGTAATCCGTCACCTTGGCCATGGTGGCGAAGGCACGTCAAGCAGTGAAATGACGCTGAAGTCGAGTTGGATAGGGACGGTTCGCCGAGCCGTGGTTACGGAATACTGCGTCGGAATCGGTTCCCAACACGGAGCGGTCTGCCGGGTAAAAAACCTTGCCGGCGCTGCCCGCGGGCAAATAAACTGCCGCCGGGCACGTTGTGGCGTGTGTACGACGTGCGCATCTCTCGCAAAAGGGCAAGGTTATGGCAAACCGCGACGACGCTTGTTCATGGTGTAACGACCCGCGTCACGTGCGCCCGAATCTGGCCGGCCCCAACCGGCGCGAGTTCCTCTACGTCGGGCTCGTCGGCGGGCTCGGCCTTACGCTTGGCAAGTACTTCGGCATGACCGGCTCCGCCGCACTCGCGGAGCAGAAGAACTACGAGTCGAAGGAAGGCGTCGCCAAGTCGGTCATTCACATCTTCCTGCCCGGCGGCATGGCGCAGCAGGAATCGTTCGACCCCAAGCCCTACGCCCCGATCGAATACCGCGGCCCGTTCGGCACGACGCCGACCGCGCTGTCGGGCGAGGTCTTCAGCGAGAACGTTCCGAACATCGCGCGGATTGCCGACAAGATCACCGTCGTCCGCTCCATGACGCACGGCGAGGCGGCGCACGAGCGCGGCACGCACAACATGTTCACGGGTTACCGCCCGAGCCCCGCGCTCAACTACCCGAGCATGGGCAGCGTCGTGAGCCACGAGTTCGGCCCGCGCAAGAACCTCCCGCCGTACGTCTGCATCCCCAACCTGCCGAACATCTACGCGGGCAGCGGCTACCTCTCGACGGCGTACGGTCCGTTCAGCCTCGGGTCGGATCCGGCCAACCAGAACTTCCAGGTACGCGACCTCAACCTCGCCAAGGGCATCGACGACGCGCGCTTCACCAAGCGTCGCACGATGCTCGCCGCCGTCGACGACCACTTCCGCAAGCTGGAGAAGAGCGACGCGCTCGACGCGATGGATTCGTTCTACCAGCGGGCGTACGGGCTGATCAGCAGCAAGGAGGCCCGCGAGGCGTTCGACATCGGCAAGGAGCCCGGCTCGCTCAAGGACACCTACGGCCGCAACACCGCGGGAATGCGCATGCTGATGAGCCGGCGGCTCGTCGAGGCCGGCGTGCGGTTCGTGTCGATGACGTTCGGCGGATGGGACCACCACGCCAACATCAAGGCGGGGTTCGATCGCCAGATGGCGCAGTTCGACCAGGCCTATGCCGCGCTGATCACGGATCTGGATCAACGCGGGTTACTGGCAAGCACGCTCGTGATGGTGACGACCGAATTCGGCCGCACGCCGAAGATCAACAAGGACAACGGCCGCGACCACTGGCCGAAGGTGTTCTCGATCCTCCTGGCCGGCGGCGGCATCAAGCGGGGGCAGATCTACGGCGCGTCGGACCCGACCGCGTCCGAGCCTTACGCCGACCCGCTCACCGTCGCCGACATGGCGACCACCATCTACAACCAGATGGGCATCAACGCCGACAAGGAGCTGATGGCCCCCGGCGACCGCCCGATCGAGATCGTCGACGGCGGGAAGGTCGTGCAGGACTTGCTGGGCTGACGGTGGCACGGGCTACCAGCCCGTGTCTTCCCCTCAAAACACGGGCTGGTAGCCCGTGCCACGAGTTTGGCGGATGAAGTACTTTGCCCCGTTGATGCTCCTGCTGCTTTGCGCGACAGAGCCGGCGCTGGCCGCCGACCCACTGCTCACGCGCGTGATGCCGCGCGGCGGTACGCGCGGGGCGGAACTGGAACTCACGTTCATCGGCCAACGCCTCGACGACGCGCAGGAGATCCTGTTCTACGAGCCGGGCATCGCGGTTAAAGAGGTCCAGCCGAACGGGGCCAATTCCTGCAAGGCGAAGGTCGCCATCGCCTCCGACGCGCGCGTCGGCGAGTACCGCTTCCGCGTCCGCACCGAGTCCGGCGTCTCCCCCCTCCGCACGTTCTTCGTCGGCAACCTCCCCGTCGTCGAGGAGAAGGAGCCGAACAACGACCCCGACAAGGCTCAGAAGGTTGACCTGAACGTCACCGTCACGGGCGCGATGGAGAACGAGGGCGCCGATTGCTTCGCCGTCGAGGCGAAGAAGGGCCAGCGCATCAGCGCCGAGGTCGAGGGCATGCGGCTCGGTACGGCGATGTTCGACCCGTTCCTGACCGTGCTCGACGACGCCGGCGCCGAAATCGCGACCTGCGACGACTCGGCACTTTTCCTCCAGGACCCCTTCGTCTCGTTCATCGCCCCGAAGGACGGCCGCTACCTCATCAAGCTGCGCGACAGCTCGTACGGCGGCAGCGGGGAGAGCTATTACCGGCTTCACGTCGGCACCTTCCCCCGCCCCACCGCCGTCTACCCCGCCGGCGGCGAGGCCGGGCACGAGCTGAGCGTGAAATTTCTCGGCGACCCGACCGGGCCGTTTACACAGACGGTGAAACTCCCCAGCGAGCCGGACAAGCACTTCCGACTGTTCCCCGAACAGGACGGCCGCGTGTCGCCGTCGGGCAACGTCTTCCGCGTCAGCCCCTTCCCGAACGTCCTCGAAGCCGAGCCGAACAATTCCTTCGACAAGGCGACCAGCTCGTCCGGCGTGAGCGTCCCGCTCGCGTTCAACGGCATCATCGAACGGCCCGACGACGTCGACGTCTTCGGCTTCAAGGCGACCAAGGGCCAGGAACTGGAAATCCGCTGCTACGCCCGGCGGCTGCGGTCGCCGCTGGACCCGGTGATCCGCGTGCTCAACCCCAAGGGCGGCACGATCTCCGGCAATGACGATTCCGGCGGACCCGACTCGTACCTGCGGCTGGCCGTGCCGGAAGACGGCGAGTACGGCATCGCCGTCACGGACCAGCTCAAGTCCGGCGGGCCGGATTACGTCTACCGTGTCGAGATCACGCCGGCCGTGCCGAAGGTCACGCTCGCGCTGCCGTTCTTCGACCAGTTCAACGTCTCGCAGGAGCGGCAGACGATCGTCGTGCCGAAGGGCAACCGCTTCGCGACGCTCGTCCGCGCGACGCGGTCGGATTTCGGCGGCGCGGTGAACCCGGCTGCCGACGGGCTGCCTTCAGATGTCACGATGACCACCGACGGCATCGCGGACGGCGGCGACGTGACGCCGGTCGTGTTCGAAGCTTCGGCTGACGCGAAAGTCGCGGGGAAGCTCGTCGAGCTGTCCGCCAGGCCGACGAAATCCGACGCCAAGGTGCAGAGCAGCTTCTCCCAGAACATCGTGCTCGTCCCCAATGGCAACCAGCCGCCGTTCTACACCACGAACGTCGACCGGCTCGCCGTCGCGGTGGCGGAGGAAGCCCCGTTCAAGCTGACGCTCGTGCAGCCGAAGGTCCCGCTCGTGCAAGGCGGCTCGATGGACCTGCGCATCAAGGTCGACCGCAAGCCGGGCTTCGACGCCCCGATCCGCTTGCGTATGGTCTTCGACCCGCCCGGCGTCACCGCGAGCACGAATTCGGAGATCGACGGCGGCAAGAGCGAAGGGTTCATCCCGCTCAACGCCGCCGACGGGGCGCCGACGAAGCAGTGGAAGATCTGCGTGCTCGGCAGCGCCGAGACCGACGACGGCCGCGTTTGGGCGTCGACCCAGCTCGGCACCCTCGACGTCGCCGCCCCGATGCTGGCGATGAGCATGAACCCGGCGGCCGTCGAGCGAGGCAAGTCGGGCAAGGTCGTCGTGAACATCGAGGACAAGACGCCGTTCGACGGCAAGGCGAAGGTGCGGCTCGTCGGCCTGCCGCCGAACGTAAAGGCCGAGCCGGAGGAGTTGGAGTTCACGGCGAAGGACAAGACCGTGACGTTCAACGTAACGACGAAGGACCGCACGCCCGTCGGCACGCACCGCTCCCTGCTGTGCGTCGCGACGATCACTAAGGACGGCGAGCCCATCGTGCACAACCTCGCCCGCGGCGGCGCCCTCCGCGTCGACGAGTCGAAAAAGTAGCGATTCTGCCGTGGCACGGGCTACCAGCCCGTGTCTGGCCTCAGGGGAACACGGGCTGGTAGCCCGTGCCACGAAGGATGCGTCGCATGACGTCCGTTCGGTCCATACTGGCGTGTGTCCTCGCCGCTTTCGCGTTCACTGCCGCCGCGCGCGCGGACGATGCAACCCTCAAGGTCTTCCCCGCCGAGATCAACCTCGAAACCTCGCGCGACTCGCAGTCGTTCGTCGTCCAGCTCACGCAGCCCGATGGCGTCTCGCGCGACGTCACCGCAGAGTCGAAGGTCTCCGTCGCCGACGCCAAACTCGCCAAGCTCGACGGCAACAAGCTCACCCCGCTCGCCGACGGCCAAACGAACCTCATCGTCACGCACAACGGCCGGACGCTGAACATCCCCGTCACCGTGAAATCCGCGACGACCGACCGGCCGATCAGCTTCAAACTCGACGTGATGCCGGTCTTCATGAAGTCCGGCTGCAACAGTGGCTCGTGCCACGGGGCGGCGCGCGGGAAGGACGGCTTCCGGCTGTCGCTGTTCGGGTACGACCCCGACGGCGACTACCAGCGCATCACCCGCGAGATCGCCACCCGCCGACTCAACCTGGCCCTGCCCGCCGAGAGCCTGCTGATCCAGAAGGCCATCGGCGCCGTGCCGCACACCGGCGGGTCGCCGGTGAAAAAGGACTCCGACGCCTACAACACGATGATTCGCTGGATCGAGGCGGGCGCGCCGAAGGATTCGGAAGATGTCGCAAAGCCCGTTTCGGTCGAGCTGCTGCCGAAGTCGGTCCTGCTGGAAGAGGGCGCGACGCACCGGATGACCGTCCGGGCCAAGTACTCCGACGGCACCGACCGCGACGTGACCAACCTCGCGCTGTTCCTCAGCAACAACGACTCGGCCGCCAAGATCTCGTCCGACGGCGTCGTCAGCGCCGGCGCCCGCGGCGAGGCGTTCGTGATGGCGCGCTTTGCGACGTTCACCGTCGGCTCGCAGGTCATCACGATTCCCAAGGGCCTGAAGTACGAGTGGCCGAGCGACTCGCCGGAGAACAACTACATTGACGGCCTGGTCAACGCGAAGCTGAAGAAGCTGCGCATCCTGCCGAGCGAGTTGTGCGACGATGCGACGTTCCTGCGCCGCGCGTCGATCGACATCGTCGGCGAGCTGCCATCGCGCGAGCGCTTTGAAAAGTTCGTCGCCGACGCCGACCCGAAGAAGCGAGAGAAGCTGGTCGATGAGCTGCTCGGCCGCAAGGAGTTCGTCGACCTCTGGGTGATGAAGTTCGCGGAGCTCCTGCAGATCCGCACGGTGCAGGACCAGGTCAGCTACAAGGCGGCGTTGCTCTACTTCGACTGGCTCCGCCAGCGCATCGCCGCCAACGTGCCGATGAACCGCATCGTGCGCGACCTGATCTCGGCCGACGGCGGGACGTTCAAGAACCCGGCGACCAACTTCTACCTCGTCGAGCAGGACGCGGCGAAGCTCGCGGAGAACACGGCGCAGGTCTTCATGGGCATGCGCATCCAGTGCGCCCAGTGCCACAACCACCCGTTCGACCGCTGGACGCAGAACGACTACTACGGCTTCGTCGGCTTCTTCTCCCAGGTCGGCCGCAAGCCGGGCGAAGACCCGCGCGAGCGCGTCGTGTTCAACTCCGGCGGCGGCGACGCCAAGCACCCGGTGACGGGCAAGTCCGTGGCGCCCAAGTTCCTCGGCGGCGACACGCCGGACGTGAAGGGGAAAGATCGCCGCGAAGTGTTGGCGGACTGGCTCGCCTCGCCGCAGAATCCGTACTTCGCGAAGAACCTGGCCAACGTGGTCTGGGCCCATTTCCTCGGCAAGGGCATCATCGACCCCGTCGACGACGTGCGCGTCAGCAACCCGGCGAGCAACCCCGAGCTGCTCGACGAGCTGGCCAAGCGCTTCACCGACTACAACTACGACTTCAAGCGGCTCGTCCGCGACATCTGCCTCTCGCGCACGTACCAGCTCAGCAGCCGCGAGAACGACAGCAACAAGTCCGACACGCGCAACTTCGCCCGGGCTAACGTGCGGCGCATCCGCGCGGAAGTGTTGCTCGATTGCATCACGCAGGTGACCGAGGTGAAGCAGAAGTACCAGGGCCTGCCGCTCGGCGCCCGGGCCGTCGAGATCGCCAACGGCAACACGAGCAACTACTTCCTCACGACGTTCGGCCGCGCCACGCGCGAGACGGTCTGCTCGTGCGAGGTGAAGATGGAGCCGAACCTGTCCCAGGCACTTCACCTGCTCAACGGCGACACGGTGAACAACCAGGTCAACACCGGCCCCGTCATCTCAAATCTGCTCAAGGCGAAGAAGACGCCGGAGCAGGTCGTCGAGGAGCTATACGTCCGCTGTCTCACGCGTAAGCCCACGGCGGCGGAGACGCAGAACATCGTCGAGATGGTGAAGGAGCCCGGCACCGACGCGAAGCAGGTCTACACCGACTTGTTCTGGGCCCTGCTGAACAGCCAGGAGTTCATGTTCAACCACTGAGGGGGCGCGGTTCTTCCCCGTATCACGGGTTTTTAACCCGTGCTTTGTTGGAGTGAAGACACGGGTTGAAAACCCGTGATACGAAGATGTTCAAAGCAACTCGACGAGGGCAGCTTTTGATCACGGCAGTGGCCGCAGTCTTCGGCACGGCTGCGACATCGCTCGCCGCCGAAGACAAGGTCACTTACCAGGACCACATCCTCCCGCTGTTCCGCAACTCGTGCCTGAACTGCCACAACCCCGACAAGAAGAAGGCCGGCCTCGACCTCTCGACCTACGCCGGCGCGATGGCCGGCGGCGGGACGGGCAAGGCGATCGAACCCGGCGACCCTGACGGCAGCCTGCTCTTCCGCCTCGTGAAGCACGAGGAAGAGCCGAGCATGCCGCCGAAGTCGGACAAGCTTCCGGACAAAGACCTGGACCTCATCAAGCGGTGGATCGCCGGCGGCGTCCTGGAGAGCTCCGGCAGCACCGCCGTCGCATCGAGCAAACCAAAGGTTGACCTCACCGTGCAGGTCGCCGGCAAGGGCAAGCCCGCGGGCGAGCCCGTCATGCCCGGCGACCTGCTGCTGGAGCCGACGGTTCACACCGCGCGCACCGGTGCCGTTCTCGCCATGGCCAGCAGCCCGTGGGCGCCGCTCGTCGCCGTCGGCGGGCAGAAGCAGGTGCTGCTCTACAACTCGAAGACGCTTGAACTGCTCGGCGTCCTGCCGTTCCCAGAAGGCTTCCCCAACGTCGTGCGCTTCAGCCGCAGCGGCAAGCTGCTGCTCGTCGCGGGCGGCGTCGGCGCCAAGAGCGGCAAGGCCGTGCTGTTCGACGTCGCCAGCGGCAACCGCGTGACGGAGGTCGGCGACGAGCTCGACTCCGTCCTCGCCGCCGACATCAGCCCCGATCAAACCACCGTCGCGCTCGGCGGGCCGTCCAAGGTCGTGAAGCTGTTCTCGACCGCCAACGGCGCGATGACCGCCAAGATCAAGAAGCACACCGACTGGATCACCGCCGTCGCGTTCAGCCCCGACGGCAAGTTCCTCGCGACCGGCGACCGCAACGGCGGGCTCTTCGTCTGGGAAGCCGAGACCGCTAACGAAGCCCACAACCTGCCCGGCCACAAGGCCGCCGTCACGAGCCTGCGCTTCCGCGGCGACGGCGGCAACCTGCTCGCCAGCGGCGGCGAGGACGGGCGGCTCGTCCTCTGGAACATTGCCGACGGCAAGCCAGTCAAGGACGTCAAGGCCAACACGCCCGGCGTGCTGTCGCTCGACTTCGCCCCCGACGGCCGGCTCGTCACCGCCGGGCGGGACAACGTCCTACGGACCTGGAAGCCCGACGGCGGCGCGCTGAAATCATCGCCGGCGTTCAACGACGTGGCCCTGCACGCCGTCTTCGATCAGAGCGACGGCGGCAAGCGGATCATTGGCGCCGACTGGACCGGCGAGATCCGCATCTTCGATGCCGACCAGCCGACCAAGCCGCTCGGCAAGCTCGACCCGAATCCCCCGGCGATCGCCGAGCGCGTCGCGCGGGCCAACGCGGACGTGAGCGAGCGGCAGGCGGCGTGCGACAAGGCTGCGATGGAGTTCTTCCGGGTTGAAGAGGCGCTCGCGCGCGTGACGGTCGCGCGGCGGGCCACCCAGGATGCCATCGCAAACGCGCCGAAGCTTCAGGCGGAAGCGGAGGCGCGTCTCAGCGCGCTCACGAAATCACTGCCAGAGGCCGAAGCGGCCTTCGCGTCCGCGAAGTCCGCCGCGTCGGACAAGCGTGCCGCCGCCGACCGGGCGCTTCAGGCGGCGATCCAGGCGAAGTCGGCCCAGGACGCGGCCAGCGCCGAATACGAGACGCTCTCGACCGATCCGGCCGCCATGCGGGAGGAAACGCAGCGTGCGCTGGGCGAGAAGTCGAAACAGCTCGCCTCGCTCGGCGACGCCACCGCCAAGGCGCTCGAAGCCGCCGCGGCCGCCACGAAGGATCGCGCGGCGGCGCAGCAGACACTCGACCAGGCGCGGAAGGCCGTCGATTCGACGAAGCGTGCGATGGACGGTGCAAAGGAGGCCCTCGCCCAGGCGCGTCGTGCCAAGCTGCAGGCCCTGCAGGCCCTCGCCGAATCCGCCCAGGGCATCAAGCAGCTCTCCGGCGATCTCGAGCGGCTCAAGCCGCGCGTCGCGCAAGCGATCGCTGAGCTGTCCGAATCCAAGCAGGCGCTCGCGCGGCTGAAGGCCGGCGATTTCTTCACGCAGGTCTACGCCGCCCGGCAAGATCTCGCCGCGCGCAAGGCCGAGTTCGACGCCGCCGACTCCGCGGCCAAGGCGGCCAAGGCCGCGGCCGACAAGGCGGTCGCGGACGTGCCCGCATTCGAGCGGCGGATGACCGAGTTTCCGCAGCGGATCGCCGCCGCCGAGCGGGCGATCCCGGTCGCCGAGCGGCTGGCGACCGTCGCCGCGAACGTCGCGAAGGGCCTCGTCGCGATCCAGGCGGAGCGCGAGGCGTTCCTGAAGGAGACGTCCGCGCACGCCGACAAGCTCGCCGAGATGTCCGCGGTGAATCTGGAGAACAAGCTCCTCGCCGATGCCGCGGCGGCCGCGCGGAACACGTCGGACCTGCTCGCCCAGGAGCTGGAGAAGTTCAAGGCCGGCATCAAGACGCAGGACCGCGCCGCCAAGGACGCCGCCGACGCCGTCCTCGCGGCAAAAGCGAATCTGGAGAAAGAGCGGTCCGACGAGCGGAACGCCCCGCAGATTCTCCAATCCCTCCGGGCCGCCGTCACCCCCGCCCAGGCCGCCGCCGCGGAGAAGGCGTCGCTCGCCGACGCCGCGTCGAAGCGTCTCGCGGAGGCGAAATCAAAGTCGGAGCAACTCGAACTCCGTTACGCGGAGCTGAAGAAGCAGCTCGGCCTGCCGCCGGCCGGCACAAACACCTCCACGGCCAGCGCCCGTTAACGCTCCGCGAGGCGCATTGGACAACGCCCGCGTCGCTCGGCGATAATACCCGCGGCGCGGGTGGCCGCCGCGCGGCGCGCACGGCAACGTGCCCGAGGCGGCCACCGATCACATCGACGGCCGGTTGAGTTTCATCTAATGCCGGGAAGTCGACGGCGTTGTACCAGCGACGCGCGGGCGCGCGCGTCGCGCGCGTGTGCGGCATGCACACGCCGACACACACATGTCGTAGACGGAAGACGAGATCGAGGCGGCGGCCGCCCGCGGGGAGTAGGTGCGGGCGGCGCGGCCGTGTGGGGAAAGGGTTCATGACGGTATCGACAATTGCGACGACGACGACGACGACGGCTGCGCCGGCGGCGGGGCGCTTCGTGCGCGCCGAGCGCGTCTGCCTGACTTCACACCCGACGCTGAACGAAACCTGGCTGCGCGAGCGGATCGTCGACGACCCGTCGATCCTCGGGCTCGGCGACCTGCGGCTGGCCGACGAGGGGCGGCTGCGCGACGGCCGGCTGGAACTGCTGCTGCGCGACCCGGCGACGGGCCGCCGGTTCACCGTCCTGGCGCGCGTCGGCCCGGCGGAAGAGGCGGACCTGCTGCGCCTGCTGGAGCAGTGGACCGTCGAGCGCATGCGCTACCCCGAGCACGAGCATTTCGCGGTCCTCGCCGCCGAGGAGCTTCCCGGCCGGGTGCTCAGCGCCGCGACGACGCTGGGCGGGTCGATCCCGCTGTCGGCGCTGCAGGCCAGCGCGCTGCGCGTGGGCGACCACGTGTCGCTGTACTTCACGGTCGTCGTCGACCAATTGCCGCGAGACACCCGGCTCGCGGCGGCGCTCGACCGCGCCGGGTCGAGCGGGACGAACGGAAACGGCCGGCATCGGGCGGGCGACGAAATGCAAGCGGAGGCGGAGGCGGAGGCGGAGGCGGAGGCGGAGGCGGAGGCGGAGGCGGAGGCGGAGGCGGAGGCGGAGGCGGAGGCGGAGCCAACCGAACCGGCGGCCAGGCCGGCGCCCGCCGAACCGGCCGAGCGGGCGACGCCATTCAGCGTCCGCCCGGTTAACGCAGCGTCGTCGGACGACGATGCCGCCGACGCCCGGCCGCCCGCGGTCGGCCCGTGGCGCGACGAACCGTCCGGCTATCGGCCCGCCGGCGCCGCGCGGCCATGCCCGCCTCCGACGCTGAGTTGGCGGCTGTTCTCGATCCTTACCGCGCTCTCGCTGCTGCTGTGTGCGACGGCGGCGGTCGGCTGGGTGCGGAGCTACTACGTCCGTGACGTGACCACCTTCGCCGATGGTCACGGCCATGACCACGTCGTCTATTCGAGCCACGGTGAACTCGAGTGGATCGCCCCGACATTGGGCGACGGCGACGGCAGCGTCACCGGCGAACCCCGCAGCACGAAGATCCCCTACTGGCTCCCCGTCGGCATCACCTCCCTGCTGCCGCTCGCGTGGCTGATCCGCCGTCGTGTCCGCGCGACGGAACTGTATTGAAAACACCCGTCGGCTTATAGCCCCCCGCGCCTCTTGCACCGCCGCGCCGCGCAGCTATGGTGACACGCGCGCGGGGGCGTTGGTTTCCCGGACACAGCATTTCAGCGGAGCACACGACGATGGCCACCGATCGGGTCTGGTATTACGCGGTCAACGGGCAGCAAGTCGGCCCCATGTCCCTCGCGGAACTCGTCCAGCAACTCCCCCGCGCCGGTGGGATGAACGCCCACGTCTACGGCCCCGGCATGTCCGACTGGGCCGAAGCGCGCAACGTCCCGCACGTCATGCAAGCCATGCGCTCCGCCGGCAGTGGCACTTCCAGTGCCGCTGCCATGCCCCCACCCGCGCCCGGTGGCGCGCGCAGAGCAGACGTCATCGACTACGAGATCTTCGGCTCCGAGATGCAGTACGTCGAGATCACCCTCGACCCCGGCGAGATGTGCATCGCCGAGGCCGGCGGCATGATGTACATGACCAACGGCATCCAGATGAACACCGTCTTCGGCGACCCCTCCGCCCAGAACCAGGGCGGCTTCTTGGGCAAGGTGATGACCGCCGGCAAGCGCGCCCTCACGGGCGAGAGCCTCTTCATGACGACCTTCACCCACGCCGGCCCGAGCGGCCGCGAGACCGTCGCCTTCGCGTCGCCGTACCCCGGCAAGATCATCCCGATGCACCTCGACCAGATGGGCGGAGAGCTCATCTGCCAGAAGGACGCCTTCCTCTGCGCCGCGCGCGGCGTGCAGGTCGGCATCGCCTTCCAGCGCAAGCTCGGCGTCGGCCTCTTCGGCGGCGAAGGCTTCATCATGCAGCGCCTCAGCGGCGACGGCATCGCGATGGTCCACGCCGGCGGCACGCTCGTGAAGAAAACCCTCGCCCCCGGCGAAACCCTCCGCGTCGACACCGGCTGCCTCGTCGCCCTCCAACCCAGCGTCGGCTACGACATCCAGATGCAAAAGGGCATCAAGAACATGTTCTTCGGCGGCGAAGGCATGTTCCTCGCCGTCATGACCGGCCCCGGCGACGTGTGGCTCCAATCCCTGCCGTTCTCGAGATTGGCCGGCCGAATCCTCGCGGGTTCGCAAGGCGGCAAGGAAGAAGGCTCGATCCTCGGCGGGGTCGGTCGACTGCTTGGCGGGGACAACACGTAAAGCGAATGCAGGTGAACCACGAAGACACGAAGGCACGAAGCGGGCGATCGTCGGACTACAGCCCCCGCGATCTCTCGCGTTTTGAATCCGAAGAACGAAATGCTGAGTGAAAGAAGCAACGCGCGAACTCCGGGCGCCGCTTCGTGTCTTCGTGTCTTCGTGTCTTCGTGTCTTCGTGTCTTCGTGTCTTCGTG
>JADMIO011721447.1_pt1 | contig 41323 bp, 36 predicted proteins | sample 8958161 | NCBI WGS metagenome assembly JADMIO01 (sample SAMN16585339, study PRJNA669376) | soil metagenome | isolation source: Crop rotation soil | place: USA: Cullars Rotation, Alabama | collected 2011 | reverse complement strand
GCGACTTCAAGTCACGTGAATTCCAAGCTTCGGATCCCACTGTGCTGGAAAGCGCCGTGGCCCGCGGCGCTGCTGCTGCCCAGCCCGGCGAACGAGGAGCATCGGCGTGGGCACGCGTGCTGCCAGCAGCTCTCGGACGGGCCCGAAGGACTCCTGATCCTCGGCCCACGTGTCGGGCAGGCCGAGGACGACGAGGTCGGCGTCTCGAGCGGCGGCGAGGAGGTGCTGGGCCACATCGCCCTCGGTCACATCAGGCGTGGCCCAGACACCGGCCTGCTCGTACGCGTCGGCGGCGGCGACGGCGAGGTCGTGGGCGCGGTCGGCGTGCGCATCGGCAACGAGGCGGACGTGCGCGCCCGTCGAGCGGGCGATGCACACCGCGAGGTCGCGCGCCGCCTCCTCGTGGAACCCACCGCCGTACGGGACCAGGACCTGGCCACCCGGTGTCGGGGACATCCCGCGACGTCGCGGATCAACCGACACGACGACATCCGCTGAAGCGTCGCGCAGGATGCGCCCGATGCCCGTCGCGAGCAGACGCCGACCGAACGCCGGTCGACTCATGTGCAGCACGACGAGCGACGGCGAGCGCTCCTCGGTGAGTCGCACGATCGACTCCGCCGGTGATGTCGTCTGGACGACGAGCGGCACGGCCGTGCAACCCGCACCTTCGACGAAGTCGACGAGCGGGCGCAGCGCGTGTGCGGCCTGCTCCGCACGCGACGTGGCGCGCAACGAGCCGGCACGAAACACGTTGTCGCCCATCTGCAAGGTGCGAACGAGCAGCACCTGCGTCTCCACGCCATCGCTGTGGTCGACCATCGCCAGCGCGCTGTGGACGAGCTCGTACGCGACGTCGAGGTTCGGGATGTGCACGAGGATGCGAACGACCTCGTCGGCGTCTTCGCCGCTCTCTGCTTGGATCATCCGCGCCTGCTCCTCGTGCGGGTAGATCGCAGCCAGGATCGGCGTGGTCATGAACGTCGTGACGAGCGCCATGATCACCAACATCGCGAACAGCGTCGGTGGGATGACACCGAGATCGAGACCGATGTTGAGGATCACGAGCTCGGTCAGCCCGCGACAGTTCATGAGGATGCCGACGCCGAGCGACTCACGCCACGACAGCCCGACGACGCGCGCCGCGACGGCGGAGCCACCCCACTTGCCACCGATGGCGACGAGGACGATCGCACCGCAGATCAGCCACAGACCGACGTCGGCGCCGAGCTGACCGATCTCGGTGCGGAGGCCACTGAACGCGAAGAACAGCGGGAGCAGGAAGACGACCGCGAAGTCCTCGAGCTTGTTCGTGAGCTCGCTGAGGAACGTCGAGTGGTGCGGCATGATCGCCCCGAAGAGGAACGAGCCGAAGATCGCGTGGATCCCGATGCGATCCGTCGTCAAGGCCGAGAGCAGCAGCCCGACGATGATGAACGCGAGCATCGTCCCGGACAGACGCTCGTGGTCGTCGAAGTAGCGCTCGAGCCCGCCGACGATCGGGCGCACCACGACGATCATGAACGTGATGAACGCGGCGGCGAGCGCGATCGTCGTCATCGCACTGCCGACACCGCTCGCGGACGCGATGGCGACGACCACGGCGAGCAGGCACCACGCGGTGACGTCGTCGACCGCCGCGCACGTGATCGTCACCGTTCCGAGACGCGTGCGATGCAGCCCTCGCTCGTTGAGGATCCGCGCCAGCACCGGGAACGCGGTGATGCTCATCGACGCTCCGAGGAACAGCGCGAACGGCGTGAAGCGACCGTCGGGCGAGCCGAGCCGCGTGAAGATCGCGTAGGCGAGGGCGATGCCGCTCACGAACGGCACGACGATGCTGACGTGGCTGACGAGCGCGGCGGCCTGGCCGCGACCTCGTATCAGCCGCACGTCGAGCTCGACGCCGATCAGGAACATGAAGAACACGAGGCCGACCTGCGCGAGCACGTCGAGGAACGGCAGGACCTGCGGGCTGAACAGGTGCTGCTGCGACGCCGGCCACAGCGCGCCGAGCACGGAGGGGCCGAGCACGATGCCGGCGACGATCTCCCCCATGACCTGGGGCTGACCGATGCGGCGGAACAGCGCGCCGACCACGCGAGCCGCGATCACGACGAGCGCGATCGCCAGCAGCAGTCGCCACAGCACGGCGTGGACGTCGATCGCCTCGCCGGTCGACGGCTTCGAGCCGGCATCCGCCGGTGCGTGGAGGCGGCTCCCGGCGTGCAGCACGACGTCGAGGACGACGAAGGCGAGCAGCGTCACCAGGACGTAGACCGCGGGCGCCTTCGCTCCCATGCCGCGCCCGAAGCGCGAGCCGACGTCGGACGTTGCCATGTCGCGCCCGGGTGTTCCCCGGTTCGCGACCTCACAACCGGGAGGTCGTGCCCTCCCGATGGGCTCCCCACGCCACGACGCTGCCGACGAGGAGCATCGTGAGCAGGGCGAACGACCACCACGGGAGGCCGCTGTCGTCCGTGGGTCGGTGGGCGGCGACGGGTGACGCCAGCAGTGCGACGTCGCTCATCCCGGACGTGTCGACGCCCTGCGCCTCGAGCTCCGAACGCACCGCGGCGGCGCGTGCCGCTGCGGCCTGATCGAGCTTCGACGGAACGCCGGCGTGGGATCCTGTGAACGCGCCCGTCGTGGTCGGCGTGGTCGATGACGACGTCGTCGAGCTCGACGACGTCGTCGTCGTCGGAGCTGCGGTCGTCGTCGTCGTTGGCGGTGCGCCCTTCGCGTCTGCGGAGTACTCCTCGCCACCGGTCGATGTCGACCAGAGAGGCAGCGCGAAGTAGCGGCGCGTCGCGACCGTCAGATCCTCGTTGTCCTTCGCCTTCGCCGGATCCGGGTTCACGAAGTACGGGTCGCTGTTGACCGTGCACACCGCCTGGATCGTGAACGGCAGCGTCGGCTGATCGGCAGGGATCGCCGGCGCGGTGAGGGTCACCTCCCAGGACCCGTCGGGGTGCAGCCACCCCGCGGTTCCCTTGCCGAGGTCGAGCCCGGCGGGATCACCAGCGGGAGCGCCCGCGGGCTGGATGGCGACGCGCACCGTCGCGTAGCTGTTGCCCGGTGCGGGGCACGGGGTGACCGAACGGACGAAGAAGGTCGAGCCGCCGGGGACGCGCGTCGGCGCCGACATCGTCCCCGAAGGAGCGGGCGTCGCGGCGCCGGCTGACGTCACGCCGAGCGCGACGAGGGCCAGACCACCGAGGAGCGAGAAGAGGGCGCGCTTCATCCCGGGCTCCAGGTACCGCAGCCACTCGAGACGAAGCCGACATCACCGGCATCGACGTGCACGACCGGGTTGTCGGTGCCGTTGTCGCTCGCCTTGAGAGAAGATGCGTCGCCGCTGAAGTCGGAGACGCGCGCCCACTCGCACTGGGCGCCGCCGGGCGACGTCCACACGCCTGGGCCCATGTCGACGTTCACGAGCCACGCGCCATCACCGATGGCGCCACGTGGCGTGCGCGTGATCGGCATCAGGTCGCTGGTGAACGGAGCGCAACCAGTCGAGCTGAACTGCACGTCGCTGGCCTTGATCGTCACGATCTGACGATCGGACGACGTCACCGACGCCAGCACGCCGCTCTTGCCGTCGCGCTCCCAGCGGCAGTTCGCCGTCGCGTACTGCGCCCGGTAGGTGCCGGGTGCGACCGGACCGAACGGGCCGACCTGGTAGACGCCCGGGGTGATCCGCGTCTCGTTCGGGATCGCCGTCGACGACTTGGCGAGATGGCCGGTGGAGACGATGTAGTAGCCGTTGCCGGTGCGCGAGCTCACGAGCGCGACTGCCGGTTCCGAGAGCGCACCGCCGCCGAGCGAGCCGAGGAACGGCGCGCCGAACGCGAACACGCCACCGTCGGCGGCGACGAGCCAGTAGCCGCTTCCCGACGGCGTCGGCGACATGCCGACGATCGAACGCGCCAGCCGGATGTTGCCGGTCGAGCCATGGAACACGGCATCGCCGAACGTGAAGATGCCGCCGTCGCGAGCGACGAGCCAGTAGCCGTTACCGGACTTCGTACGGGCCATGCCCGCGATCGGCTGGTTGAGACGGATGGCGCCGGTCGAGCCGTGGAAGCCGGCGTCGCCGAAGGAGAAGATGCCCCCGTCCTCGGCGACCATCCAGTAGCCGCCACCGGAAGGCGTCGACGCGATCCCGACGATCGGCTTCGCCAGCCGGATGTTGCCGAGCGAACCGAGGAACGGCGCGTCGCCGAAGCTGTAGATGCCGCCGCTCGAGGTCGCGATCCAGTAGCCGTTGCCGCTCGGCGTCGCTGCGATGCCGACGACCGGATCCGGCGGCGGCGACGTCAGCGAGCCGTGGAACGGCGCGAAGCCGAACGTGTAGACGCGACCCTCGCGGCCGACGAGCCAGTAGCCCTCGCGCGACGCGTCCTTCGGGTTCCGGTACGTCGCCATGCCGACGACGGGGTTGTTGAGCAGCACGTTCCCGGTCGAGCCGAAGAACGGTGCATCGCCGTACGCGAACACCGACTGATCGGCGGCCCCAGCAGGCGACGAACCGATCCACAGGACGGTCGACACGAGGGCAATGAGCAGTACGAGAGCGCGCCGGGTCACCGTCACAGTCTCCGACATCGGCAGGCGAGGCAGGCGAATGAAGAAAAGTTGTTGGGGTTGCCGTTTCGACCCCACTGGGTCCCGTGGCGCGGCCCGGCGAGGGGCGGACAGGGCCCGTCACCCACCGGACCCGGATCCGACTGGGGTGATGCCAACGCCGCGCCTACAATCGCCCGAGCCGTACCGGGCCAGTGCTGTCCCGGGCCTGGCGAACCCAACCGTTCGACAGACCTGCGAGGACAACCATGCCTGACCTGCCGCGGAAGCAGGGCCTGTACGACCCTGCGTTCGAGCACGATGCCTGTGGCGTCGCCTTCGTCGTCGACATGAAGGGCCGCGCCTCCCACGACATCGTGGCGAAGGGCCTCCGGGCCCTGTGCAACCTCGATCATCGTGGTGCTGCGGGCGCCGAGCCGACGACCGGCGACGGCGCCGGTCTGCTGCTGCAGATCCCCGACGCGTTCCTGCGCGCCGTCGCCGACTTCCCGCTGCCCGATGCCGGCACGTACGCGACCGGCATCGCCTTCCTGCCGGCCGACGGCAACGAGGCGGCATCGACCGTTGCCGCCATCGAGAAGCTCATCGACGACGAAGGCCTCACCGTCCTCGGTTGGCGCGACGTGCCGACCGACGACAGCGAGCTCGGCGCGACCGCGAAGGCAGCGCAGCCTTCGTTCCGCCAGCTGTTCGTCGGTGCCGACGGCGAGCGCGGCCTCGCGCTCGAGCGCCGCACGTTCGTGCTGCGCAAGCGCATCGAGCACGAGGTCAGCAACGTCTACTTCCCGTCGCTCTCCTCGCGCACGATCGTCTACAAGGGCATGCTCACGACGCTCCAGCTGGAGACGTTCTTCGGCGATCTCGCCGACGAGCGGGTCGCCAGCGCACTTGCCCTCGTGCACTCGCGGTTCTCGACGAACACGTTCCCGTCGTGGCCGCTCGCCCACCCGTACCGCTACGTCGCTCACAACGGCGAGATCAACACGGTGCAGGGCAACCGCAACTGGATGCGCGCTCGCGAGGCGCTGCTCTCACATCCCGATCTGCCGGGCCTCGAGCGCGCCTATCCGATCTGCACGCCGGGCGCGTCCGACACGGCGTCGTTCGACGAGGCGCTCGAGCTGCTGCACCTCGGTGGTCGCTCTCTCCCCCACGCCGTGCTGATGATGATCCCGGAGCCGTGGGAGAACCACGACACGATGCCGGCGACCAAGCGGGCCTTCTACCGCTACCACGCGTCGCTGATGGAGCCGTGGGACGGCCCGGCGTCGATCGCGTTCACCGACGGCTCGGTGATCGGTGCCGTGCTCGACCGCAACGGGCTTCGTCCGTCGCGCTTCTGGGTGACCGACGACGACCTCGTCGTGATGGCGAGCGAGGTCGGCGTGCTCGACATCCCCTCGTCGAAGGTCGTGCGCAAGGGCCGGCTGCAGCCGGGCCGCATGTTCCTCGTCGACACGACGAAGGGCCGCATCGTCGAGGACGACGAGATCAAGTCGGAGCTCGCCGCCGCGCAGCCGTACGACGAGTGGCTGCACGCCGGTCTGGTGCACCTCGACGATCTGCCGGCGCGGTTCGCGCTCACGCCCCAGCACTCGACCGTCGTCACGCACCAGCGCGTGTTCGGCTACACGACGGAGGAGCTGCGCCTGCACGTCGCGCCCATGGCGCGCATCGGCGAGGAGCAGCTCGGCTCGATGGGCACCGACACGCCGGTCGCCGTCCTGTCGGCTCGATCGCGCCTTCTGTACGACTACTTCCAGCAGCTGTTCGCGCAGGTGACGAACCCGCCGCTCGACGCCATCCGCGAGGCGATCGTCACGTCGACGGCCTCGTCGATCGGTCCCGAGGGGAACCTGCTCGACGCCACGCCGGCGTCGTGTCGCCAGATCGTCCTGCCGCACCCGATCATCGACAACGACGATCTCGCCAAGCTGCTCTACATCAACGACGACGGCGACATGCCGGGCTTCAAGCCGTTCGCGGTCGACGGGCTCTTCCCCGTGGCGGAAGGTGGCGATGGCCTGCGCCGCGCCCTCGACGAGGTGCGCACGAAGGTCAGCGACGCCATCGCCAACGGCGCCAAGCTCATCATCCTGAGCGACCGCTACTCGAACGAGGAGCTCGCACCGATCCCGGCGCTGCTGCTCGTCAGTGCGGTGCACCACCACCTCATCCGCGAGAAGACGCGCACCAAGGTCGGCCTGATCATCGAGACGGGTGAGGCGCGCGAGGTGCACCACATGGCGCTGCTGCTGGGCTACGGCGCCGGCGCGATCAACCCGTACCTGGCCCTCGAGTCGATCGACGACATGATCAACACGGGCGTCCTCCAGGGCATGACGCCGCGCATGGCGCACCGCAACTACATCAAGGCGTGCGAGAAGGGCGTGCTGAAGGTGATGTCCAAGATGGGCATCTCCACCGTGGCGTCGTACACCGGTGCGCAGGTCTTCGAGGCGATCGGTCTCTCGCAGGAGCTCGTCGACGAGTACTTCACCGGCACGGTGTCGCGACTCGGTGGTGTCGGGCTCGACGTCATCGCCGCCGAGGCCGCGGCTCGCCATCGCTTCGGCTGGCTCGACCGTCCCGAGGAGCGCGCCCATCGCGACCTCGAGGTCGGCGGCGAGTACCAGTGGCGGCGCGAGGGCGAGATCCACCTGTTCAACCCGGACACGGTGTTCAAGCTGCAGCACGCCACGCGCACGAAGCGCTACGAGATCTTCAAGGAGTACACGGCGATGGTCGACGAGCAGTCCGCTCGTCTCGCCACGCTGCGCGGCTTGTTCAAGCTGCAGACCGATCGTCCGCCCGTCCCGATCGACGAGGTCGAGCCGGTCGAGTCGATCGTGAAGCGCTTCTCGACCGGCGCCATGTCGTACGGCTCGATCTCGAAGGAGGCGCACGAGACGCTCGCCATCGCCATGAACCGGATCGGCGGTCGGTCGAACACCGGCGAGGGTGGCGAGGACGCCGACCGCTACACGCCCGACGAGAACGGCGACCTCCGTCGCAGCGCGATCAAGCAGGTGGCGTCGGGACGCTTCGGGGTGACCAGCGAGTACCTCACGAACGCCGACGATCTCCAGATCAAGATGGCGCAGGGCGCGAAGCCGGGCGAGGGCGGCGAGCTCCCGGGCCACAAGGTGTATCCGTGGATCGCCAAGACGCGGCACTCGACGCCGGGCGTCGGCCTGATCTCACCGCCGCCGCACCACGACATCTACTCGATCGAGGATCTCAAGCAGCTGATCCACGACCTGAAGAACGCCAACCCGTCGGCGCGCGTGCACGTGAAGCTCGTCGCCGAGGTCGGCGTCGGCACCGTCGCCGCCGGTGTTTCGAAGGCGCACGCCGACGTCGTGCTCATCAGCGGTCACGACGGCGGCACGGGCGCGGCCAAGCTCACGTCGATCAAGCACGCCGGCGCGCCGTGGGAGCTCGGTCTCGCCGAGACGCAGCAGACGCTGCTGCTGAACGGGTTGCGCGATCGCATCGTCGTGCAGGTCGACGGGCAGCTGAAGACGGGGCGCGACGTCGTGATCGGCGCGCTGCTCGGTGCGGAGGAGTTCGGCTTCGCGACCGCGCCGCTCGTCGTGAGCGGCTGCATCATGATGCGCGTCTGCCACCTCGACACCTGTCCCGTCGGTGTGGCCACGCAGAACCCGGAGCTGCGGAAGAAGTTCAGCGGCAAGCCCGAGTTCGTCGTGAACTTCTTCGAGTTCATCGCCGAGGAGGTGCGCGAGCACCTCGCTGCGCTCGGCTTCCGCTCGATCGAAGAGGCGATCGGTCACGCCGAGTGCATCGACGTGCAGGACGCCGTGACACACTGGAAGGCCGAGGGTCTCGACCTCACACCGATCCTGCATCAGCCCGAGAACGCGTACGGGCAGACGTTCTTCCAGTCGAAGCCGCAGGACCACGGTCTCGATCGAGCGCTCGACCAGACGCTGATCCAGCTCGCCGAGGGCGCGCTGAAGGACGGCTCGCCGGTGCGGCTCGAGCTGCCGATCCGCAACGTGAACCGCACCGTCGGCACGATGCTCGGCCACGAGGTGACGAAGCGCTACGGCGGTCAGGGCCTCCCGCCCGACACGATCCGCATCGACTTCACGGGCTCGGCCGGGCAGAGCTTCGGTGCCTTCGTGCCGCGCGGCATCACGATGCGACTCGAGGGCGACACGAACGACTACTTCGGAAAGGGCCTGTCGGGCGGCCGCCTGATCCTGTTCCCGCCGCGTGACGCACCGGCGCGCTTCGTTCCGGAGCTCAACATCGTCGCCGGCAACGTGATCCTCTACGGCGCGACCGGTGGCGAGGTCTTCATCCGCGGCCTGGTCGGCGAGCGCTTCGGTGTGCGCAACTCCGGCGCAACCGCAGTCGTCGAAGGCGTCGGCGATCACGCGTGCGAGTACATGACCGGGGGTCGTGTCGTCGTGCTCGGCGCGACCGGGCGCAACTTCGGTGCCGGCATGTCCGGCGGTGTCGCGTACGTCTACGACCCGCTGCAGTCGTTCCCGGCGAACCTCAACCGCGAGCTGGTCGACCTCGACCCGCTCGACGACGAGGACGTCGAGTTCCTGCGTGACGTCGTGCGCCGGCACGAGCTCGAGACCGGCTCGACCGTCGCCGCGCACATCCTGCAGCGGTGGCACGACAACGTGCGTCACTTCCAGAAGGTGATGCCGAAGGACTACAAGCGAGTGCTCGACGCGGCGCGTCGTGCGGAGGAGCAGGGCATCTCGGTGGACGAGGCAGTGATGGCGGCGGCACATGGCTGATCCGAAGGGGTTCCTCAAGCACCGCCGCGAGACGCCGACGCGGCGTCCGGTGCCGGTGCGCCTGCGCGACTGGCGCGAGGTGTACGAGCCGTTCGCCGTCGACCACCTGCAGACGCAGGCGGCGCGCTGCATGGACTGCGGCATCCCGTTCTGCCACAACGGCTGCCCGCTCGGGAACCTCATCCCGGAGTGGAACGACCTCGTGTTCCGCGATCGCTGGCACGACGCCATCGAGCGGCTTCATGCGACGAACAACTTCCCCGAGTTCACCGGTCGTCTCTGCCCGGCGCCGTGTGAGGCGTCGTGCGTGCTCGGCATCAACGACGACGCCGTCACGATCAAGCAGGTCGAGGTCTCCATCATCGAGCACGCGTACGACGAGGGATGGATCGCACCGGTCGCACCGCAGGCGCGCACGGGCAAGAAGGTGGCCGTGGTCGGCTCCGGGCCCGCCGGCCTCGCTGCCGCGCAGCAGCTGACGCGCGCTGGTCACGAGGTCACCGTCCTCGAGCGCGCCGACCGCATCGGCGGGCTGCTGCGCTACGGCATCCCCGAGTTCAAGATGGAGAAGCGCGTTCTCGACCGTCGCCTCGCACAGATGGAGGCCGAGGGCACGACGTTCCGCACCGGTGTCAACGTCGGCGTCGACATCACCGGCGAGCAGCTGCAGGCGGAGTTCGACGCGGTCGTGCTCGCCGGCGGCGCGACGGCGTGGCGCGATCTCCCCGTCCCCGGTCGCGAGCTGACCGGCATCTACCAGGCGATGGAGTACCTGCCGTGGGGCAACCGCGTGCAGCAGGGTGACCTCGAGGAGGCGCCGATCAGCGCCGACGGCAAGCGCGTCGTCATCATCGGCGGCGGCGACACCGGCGCCGACTGCCTGGGCACCGCGCACCGGCAGGGCGCCGAGACCATCCACCAGTTCGAGATCATGCCGAGACCGCCCGACGAGCGCGCCGACTCGACGCCGTGGCCACTGTGGCCGCTGATGATGCGCACGTCATCGGCGCACGAAGAGGGCGGTGAGCGGGTGTTCTCCGTGAACACCGAGTGCTTCCTCGGGACCGACAAGGGCGAGGTGCGCGGCCTGCGCGCCCACGAGGTCGCCATGGTCGACGGGCGCTTCGAGAAGGTCGAGGGCACCGACTTCGAGCTCCCCTGCGAGCTCGTCCTGCTCGCCATGGGCTTCGTCGGACCCGAGCGCCACGCGCTGTTCGACCAGCTCGGGGTCGAGCTGAACCAGCGTGGCAACGTCGCCCGCGACGCGCAGTGGATGACGAACGTCCCCGGCGTGTTCGTGGCCGGCGACATGGGTCGGGGCCAGTCGCTCATCGTGTGGGCGATCGCCGAGGGTCGTTCGGCGGCGGCCAGCGTCGACCGCTACCTCGAGGGCGTCACCGCGCTCCCCGCACCCTTGGCCGCTGTCTGACCACGCGCTGTCATCGTTCGCCCGGTTGGTCGAAAATGACCCAGTTCGGGGGTTCAGGATTCAGCGTCGTTCGGTAAGCCTGGAGGGATGGCAACCACGGCCCAGCTCCTCTTCGCCGAGGCGGACGGCGATCTCGTGGTGCTCGACGCAGTCATCCTGGACGGCGGCCAGCTCGCACCTGGCACCCCGGTCACCCTCCGGCTCCGCCCACCCGAGTCGCCGCTGATCGCCGGCCTGGTCCGGACCCGCCTCACGGCGTGGGCCGACCAGGGCGAGGTCGTCGGCCTCGAGTTCCGCCGTCGCAGCCGCACCACCACCGCCGTCGTCAGCGACGGCCGCTCGGCCGTCTCCCTCGACGTCCGCACCCCGCTCGTCGCGTAGCTACGGCGCGGATCACCGGTACAACGGCGCATTCGTTGTAGGGGGAAGCTGCGGCCTGGGATCAGGCGATGGGTTCGGCGCGGTCGAGGCGGGGGACCTCGAACCAGACGGCTTTGCCGGTCTCGAGCGGTTCGACGCCCCACGCCGAGGCCAGCGTCTCGACGAGCATGAGGCCCCGGCCGGACTCGGAGTCCTGGGCCGGCGTCGACGGGCGCAGGTGGTCGGCAGGCGCGCGGTCGACGACTTCGATGCGGACGGAGTCGGGCAGCAGTCGCACGGCCACCTCGACGTCGGACCCCGCGTGGACGACGGCGTTGGTGACGAGCTCGCTGACGAGCAGCTGCACGTCGTCGAGCAGCGACTCGCACTGCCAGCGGCTCAGCACCTCGTCGACGAACCGGCGTGCGTGGCCCGCGGATGCCTTGTCGGCGACGAGCCCGGCCTTCACCTCGGCAACGACGTCTTCGACGAGCTCGAGCAACCCGGTGACCGCGAGCAGCTCGTCGACGAGTCGTCGCGCCGTGATGCCCTTCTCGAGGTAGCCGGTTGCCCCGCCCGCGCGCGCTTGGCCCTCGTAGTCCTCGCGCCGGAAGCTCGACAGCACGACGGTCTTCGACGCCGGCGATGCCTCGCGCAACAGGGGCAACGCTTCGAGCCCGCCCATCGACGGCATGTCGAGATCGAGCAGGATGACGTCCGGCGTCAGCTCGCGCGCGAGCTCGATGCCGCGGCGACCGTCACCGGCCTCGCCGACCACCTCGAAGCCACCGCGTGACTCGACGGCCGTGCGCACGAGGAATCGGAGATCGGCGGAATCGTCAACGAGCAGCAACCGGATCGTCGGCACAGCCCTACAAACCTAGGACGTGGCGCGCGCCGCGGTCGAAAGCGGAGTCCGCGCGGTGGGCGTTCGCGGCGTACGCTGCCGCCGTGGCTGGGGTCATCAACAGGACGCTCATCGTGGACGACGACGACGACATGCGGTTCCTTCTCCGTGCGGTCATCGAGCGTGCGAACGAAGGCCTGCAGGTCGCGGGAGAGGCGAGCGGTGCCGCCGAAGCGATCGAGCAGTGGCGGTCGCTCGATCCGGACATCATCGTCCTCGACCATCGCATGCCGGGAACGACTGGGCTGCAGGTCGCCGAGACGATCCTCGGTGAGCACCCCGAGCAGCGCATCATCCTGTTCAGCGCCTACCTCGACGACGACCTCCTGGAGCGCGCCAACGCGCTGGGCATCTGTGCGTGCATCTCCAAGGACCGCTACGACGACATCCCCGACGCGTTGTGGCGGTACGGACCCGCCGCATGACGGCACGCCGGCGGCTTCCTGCCGTCGGGTTCGCACTGATCCTCGTCGTCGCCACGGTCCTGTCGACCGTGGCCACAGAGCGCGCCGCGTCCACGTCTCGTCGTGCCGCATACCGCGATGCCGCGCAGATCGCCGCCGGTCGCCTCGATTCGCGCATCGAGCGTGACCTGGTCGAGATCGAGCGCATCACCGCCATCGCATCCACACCCGTGACGTTCCGGCGCAGCGCGCAGACGCGGATCGACGGACTTTCCGAGCTGCGCGCCGTCGCGCTGACTCGCCGCGACGGCCACCAGCTCATCGTGACCGACTCCGTCCCGGTGGAGATGGGGCCGTTCACCATCGGCGATGACCTCAGCACCGACGCGGAGCTGAACATCGTCGTCTCGCGCGTCATCGACGAGGCGGACGCCACCGCCGGCACGCCGTTCGACCTCGATGGTCGCCGGATGATCCTCGTCGGCGCGCCTCGGCTGCCGAACCCCAATGCCCCGGAGGCAGCACGTCGCGCGTCGGTCACCGGCGCCGTGTTCGGAATCATCGACGCCCACGCCCTGCTCGAGGCGGTGTGGCCGGGACGCGCCCAGCTCGTCGCGCCCGACGGTCGGGCCGTCAACCGCACGATCAAGGGCGACGCCTACGACGCCGCCCTCGACATCCGCGGGCGAGCGTGGACGCTGCGACTCGACCAGCCGAGCACATCGGTGCCGTCGAGCGCGGTCGCTGTCTTCCTCATCGGCCTGGCGCTCAGTGCCGGCCTCACCGTGCTCTACGACATCGAGCTGCGTCGTCGTCGCCGCGCCGAGGAGCAGGCGTCGAGCCGTCTCCGGCAGCTCGAGCGCATCGCCGAGTCCGGCGCTCGGCTCCAGCAGACGCTGGACCTCGCGGAGCTGCTGCCGGCCTTCGCCGTCGGCCTCGCCGGCGACTTCGACCTGCGCGGCGTGTCGATCTCGGTGCGCGACGCCGAGGGAGAGCTGACCGAGGCGTTCGCGACCGGCGAACCCGGTGAGTCCCCCGACATCGAGCTGCCGCTTCGACGTGGGTGGCGCGCCGTGGGCGTGCTCGCCGTGCGCACGGGCCGCCCGCTCGACGAGTCGGAGCACACATCGCTGCAAGCGCTCGCCGACCTCCTCGCCGTCGCCATGAGCAACGCGCAGCTCTACGAGCGGGAGCAGCTCAACGCGGCGCGCCTCCGCGATCTCGATGCGCTCAAGAACGCGTTCCTCGGGACGGTCTCGCACGAGCTGCGGACCTCCATGACCGCGATCATGGGCTTCGGTGAGCTGCTCAGTGACTCGTGGGACAACCTCGACGAGGAGCGTCGCCGCGAGATGGCCAACCGCATCCGGCGCAGCGCCGGGTCGCTGCGTCACCTCGTCGACGACCTCCTCGACTTCGCCCGCCTCGAGCAGGAGCGGCTGCGCGTCTCACCGCGCACCGTCGACCTCGCCGGCATCGTGCGGCAGACGGTCGACGGCCTCACGCCGCTCCTCGGGCAGCACGAGCTCGTGCTCGACGTCGACGACGAGTGCCCGGCGTGGGCTGACCCCGTCGCCATCGAGCGCATCCTCGCCAACCTCGTGTCGAACGCGTCGAAGTACGCGCCGATCGGCACGACCGTCACGATCTCGTGCCATGCGGTCGATGGCGTCGCCCGCCTCGTCGTCGCCGACCAGGGTCCAGGCATCCCACCTGAGGAGCGCAAGCGGATCTTCGCCCGCTTCTACCGGCTCGACACACCGGAGGCGGTGCGCACCCGCGGCGCCGGCATCGGCCTGTCGATCCTGCGCGACTTCGCCGATCGCTCCGGCGCCGGCGTCACGGTCGACGAGTCACCCGGCGGTGGCGCACGCTTCACCATCGACTTCCCCGTCGAACCGATCAGCACCGAGATGGAGGGACCCGTGGCGGTGACCGGATGAAGCGCGTCCGCGATCGCGTCATCGCGATCGGTGCCGCGCTCGTGCTCGTCGCACTGGCGATCGTCGTCGTGGCGCTCGTGCTCGGCGCTCAGGACGCCGGCATCTCGACGCGTGAGGACCTTCGTCTCGAGCAGGCTCGAGCCCTCGCCGCGAGCATGGACACGCGCGTGCAGGGCGCGTTCACGTCGATCGGCGGCATCTACAGCGCGCCGGGCGCGTGGACGATGAAGCCGGGCGACACGACCGATGCCGCCAAGCTCGCACCGCAGGACCCCGAGGCGCGCACGGGGACGCTCCTCGTCAACAGCGACAAGGTGCTCGTCAACGGCTCGCTGCTGCGCGACCCGACGGCGATCGGCAAGCCCTACGACCGCGAAGGTCTCGACCGCGTGCTCGCCGGCGACGGCAGCCTCCTTCCGGCCGGGCCGGGTCTGACCACGACGCGGCCGACGATCGCCATCGCCGCACCGGCGCGCGACTCCGCCGGCTCCATCGTCGGCGCCGTCGTCCTCGAGATCGAGATCGCGCCGGATTCCGCCTTCAACCAGGAGGTGTCGCAGCTGCGCGCCGGGCGGACCGGCGGCTTCAGCTTCGTCGACGAGACGGGCGTCGTCATCGCCTCGAGCAACGAGGCGCTGCTCGGAAAGCAGCTGACGGACGAGGTGACGAAGGGCTTCCCCAACGGCTTCCACCGCGGTGGCGGCAAGGTCGCGGCCATCGCCGACGTCCCGTCAGCGAAGTGGAAGCTGGTCTTCGAGCAGGACACGAGCGAGTTCCAGGGCGACCTGACCGGTCCGCTGCAGACGGCGCTGCTGCTCTTCCTTGCTGCCGTCGCGGTCGTCGGCGTGTTCACCGTGGTCGCGCTGCTGCGCCGCCTGCAAGCAGCGCGCGAAGAGCAGCGTCGTCTGCGCGAGATCGGTGATGCGCGCGAAGAGTTCACGAGCATCGTGTCGCACGAGCTGCGCACACCGGTCGCTGGTCTCCTGGGCTTCCTGCAGACGACGATCGACCACTGGGACGCGATGAACGACGGGGAACGGCGTCGCGCCGTGAGCCGCGCGTTCAGCAACGCGCGCTCGCTGCAGACGCTCACCAGCGACGTCCTCGACAGCGCCAGCATCGAAGCGCAGACGCTGCAGTACCGCTTCGAGACCCTCGACCTCCGCAGCGTCGTCGACGAGTCGCTCGACATGGTGCACGACGCCAGCCCCGACCGGCCGATCACGTTCCAACGACCGAGCGAGCCGGTGCTCGTGCGCGCCGACGCCATTCGCATCCGGCAGGTGCTCGCCAACCTCATCGACAACGCGGTGAAGAGCTCGGCGCCAGACGCGCCGATCGACATCGACCTCGCCATCGACGGTCGCAGCGCAGCCGTGTCGGTGCGCGACCGCGGTCCGGGCATCCTGCCCGAGGAGCGCGATCGCATCTTCGAGAAGTTCACGCGCGGGCGATCCGGCGTCGGACGCGGCACCGGCCTCGGCCTCTACATCTCGCGCCACATCGTCGAGGGCCACGACGGGACGATCAGCGCCGACGGGGTCGACGGCGAGGCGGGCGCGTGCATCACGTTCACGCTGCCGCTGGTCTAGTCGTCAGCCGCTGATGGCACGCCGCAGGGCGCGCAGATCACCCTTCTTCAAGAACGTCGCGCCGATCCGCTCGGCCTCGCGGATGAGCTCGGCGCGGACGTAGTTCGTGTAGAGCAGGACGCGGATCGCCGGCCAGCGGCGCCGGATGCGGCGCGCCGTCTCCATGCCGTCGATCCCGGGGGGCATCCGATAGTCGAGGACGACCACATCGGGCTGCTCGGCGGCGACCACGTCGAGCGCCTCCTCCCCCTGCATGGCACGCCCGACGATGTCGTGCCCCTCGAGGGCGAGGTCGAGATCGATCAGCTCGAGCGCGGAGGCGTCGTTGTCGACGAGCACCAGGCGCACGGGGTCACGGTAGGTGATCGACCTCGCCAATATGCTGCCGCCGTCATGCGGCTGCCGCGACGCGTCCAGGCGCTGCTGGTGTTCTTCCTCGTGCTGGTCATCGCCGCGCTCGGGATCGACCTCGGCATCCTGGCCGTGCGCGAGCGCGCCTCCGATCGACTCCGTTCGACGCTCGTCCCTGCTCGCCTCGACCTCGAGCGACTCGGCGCGTCGCTCGTCGAGCAGGAGGCCGCCGAGCGCGGCTACCTGATCACTGGACGCGAGAGCTACCTCGAGCCGTTCCGCGCCGAGCGCACGACGACCGCAGACCTGCTCGTCCGGATCCGATCGGAGGTGTCGGGCCGCAGGGACGTCGAGGCCGCCATCGATCGGTTGCGCAGCAAGGTCAACGCCTGGCAGTCCCTGGGTGCCGACTTCGAGATCAACGCCAAGCGCCTCGGTCGCGACGAGGTCGTCGTCGCGCTCGTCTCCGGTGGCACGAGCACGCGGCTGTTCAGCGGGCTCCGCACCGAGATCGACTCGCTCGCGAAGGAGCTCGACTCCCTCGCGACGGACGAGAGCCACGACATCGACCAGCTCGACCGCGTGCTGCTCCTCGTCGACGGCGCCACGCTCGTGCTCGCGGTGGTGCTCCTCGGTGCGGCTGCGATGCTGGCCCGGCGGTGGTTCCTGCGCCCGCTCGACGCGCTGAGCGAGTCGGTGCAGCAGGTCGCAGGCGGGTCGCTGCAATCGACGGTGTCGGTCGACGGACCGCCCGAGTTCCGTGAGCTGGCGGCGGACGTCGACGCCATGCGCCGGCGGATCCTCTCGGAGGTCGAAGAGGCAGAGCGCGCCCGAGAGGCGCTCGCCGATCGCGGCATGATCGTGCTGACGCTGCGCGAGGAGCTCGGGGCGACGACTCCCGCCCTGCCGCCGGGACTCGAGGTCACCGGTCGGTTCGTGCCGGCGCAGGGCATCGTCGCCGGCGACTGGTACGACGTCATCCGGCTCAGCGACGAACGCGTGGCGATCGCCCTCGTCGACGTGAGCGGCCACGGCGCCGGAGTGGGCGCGTTCGCGCTGCGCACCAAGACGCTGGCGTTGGCGGCGATGCACAGCCTCGCTCCGGGTGACGTCCTCGGCTGGCTGGCGACCCGCCTCGGCGACACCGGCGAGCAGTTCCTCACCGGGATCGTGCTCGAGATCGACAGCCGGTCAGGCGTCGTGCGCTACGCCAGCGCCGGCCATCCACCGATGCTGCTCGGCGGCGTCACCGGTGTCACCGAGCTCGGTCCGACCGGTCCCCTCCTCGGTCCCGTCCCGGGCACGTGGCGGACGGAGGAGGTCGACCTGGCGCGCGGCGGGGTGCTCGTCGGCTACTCCGATGGCCTGCTCGAAGCACGCGACGCCGAGGGCAGGACGTTCGGTCTCCGGCGACTGCGCGAGATCGTCGAGTCCACGCAGCTCAACGGCGCGAACGCGGTGGCGGACGCGTGCATGTCGGCCGTCACCGAGCATCAAGCGACGCGCGCCGACGACCTCACCCTTGTCGTCGTGGGTCGCTGATCTCGACAGTCGTCCCTACGGCAGCTCGTCGGCCTGCGCGATGAGGTCGGGCGAGACGGTGATGCCCAGCTGGGCGGCAACGTCCTTCCGGACCGTCATGTGGAACTCGCCCGGCTCCTCGACCGGAACCTTCGACACGCTCGTGCCGTCGAGCAGACGCGCCGCCTGGCGACCGAGCTGGCGGTAGGCGGCGGGCTGATCCGGGGCGAGGAGCACGAGGGCGAACGGGTTGCTGACGATGTTCGCGACCGCGGGAAGCTTCGCCTTCGTCAGCGCCGCGCTGAGCGCGTCGTAGGCGCGCACGGTCGCCGCCGCGTTCACCAGCACCACGACCTGGGCGCCGCCACGCGCCAGCTCGTCGACCGCGGTGCCGACGTCGTCCGAGTCGTGGAAGCTCGCGTCGACTGCCTTGACCGAGAGCGACCGCGCCGCTTCGTCGAGTCCCTTGCGCACGGGTTCGGCGGCGGGATCGTCGGCGGGCGAGAGCACACCGATCGTCGTGATGTCGTCGGTGATCCGGGTGGCGACGTCGATCGTGCGGTCGGGCGGCGTGCGGAACGCGATGCCGGTGAGGTTGCCCTCGGGCTCGTCCGGGTCCTTCAGCAGACCACTTCCGACGGGGTCGTTGGCGAGCGTGACGATCGGCGTCTTGGGCGCAGCCTTCATCGCCGTCATCGCCGCCTGCGTCGAGAGGGCGACGATCACGTCGGCACCCTTCTGCACCCAGCCCCGCACTGCCTCCGCCGCATCCTCCGGATCTGCGTGCGCTTCTGTGACGTCGGGATCGAGGATGGTCAGGTTGTCGCCGACCTTCCAGCCGGCGTCGGCGATCACGTCGAGCATCGCCTTCTGCGTCTCGGGTGCGACGGCGACGGCGCGCAGGATCGCGATCGTGCGGTCGGGCTTGCCGTCGTCACCGCACGCGACAAGTGACGACGTCAGTCCGAGGACGGCCGCGACGACGAGGAGGACCCGGCGCACGGCGGGAGGGTAACGACGATCAGACGCGCGTGTCGGTCACGCGCCGAGCTCGCGCAGCACGGCCTCGGTGTCGGCGCCGAGCTCGGGAACTGCTGGGGAGACGACGTCACGCTCGCCGAAGCCGGCCGGCGGCGCGATCGAGCGTGCACCCGATGCCATCGTGACGAAGGCACCCGACGCGATCGCCTGCGGGTCCTCGACGACCTCGGCCAGCGACTGCACCGGCGCCCACCACACGTCGTGCACCGCGAACTCCTTCGCCCACTCGTCGCGGGTGCGGGTCGCGAACGCCTCGTCGAGCTCGGCGATGAGCGCCTCCCGGTTGATGCGACGATCGCGCGCTGTCGCGAACCGCTCGTCGGTCGCCAGGTCAGGGCGACCGACGGCGGCGAGGATCCCAGGCAGGTGGCGATCGGCCTCGAGCCCGATGAGCCAGAACCAGCGACCGTCGGCATCGCGGTAGCAGTTCACGAGCGGCGTGGACGACGTCTCGCGTGGCTCGGGTGCTTGCGACTTCCCGAACCACAGCTCGATCGCCAGCTCCCATCCGGTCATGTACATGCCGGCGCGCAGCAACGACGTCTCGACGAGCCCACCCTTCCCCGTCCGCTCCCGGCGCAGCAGCGCGGCACTCACCGCGCCCGCGGTGGCGAGACCGGTCACGTGATCGCCCTTGCCGCTGCGCAGCGATGGCGGCGCCTCGTCGCCGACCGTCATCGTGTAGGCGAACCCGCTGCGCGCGTAGAACGCGCCGACGTCGTAGCCGGCGCGCTCGCGCTCGGGACCGTCGAGCCCGTAGCCGGTGACGCTGGCGTAGACGAGCCGGGGATGTCGCTCGAGCACCGCCTCGTGACCGAGCCCGAGTCGCTCGAGCGCGTCGACGCGCAGGTTCGTGACGAACACGTCCGCAGTGGCGAGGAGTCGCTCGAACGCATCGCGATCCTTCTCCGTCCGCAGGTCGAGGACGACGCTGCGCTTGCCGCGGTTGTCGAGGTCGAACGGCGGGTTGGCCGCCTGCGTCGCGCCGACGGCGAGCGAGAAGATGGCGCGCATCGGATCTCCGGTCGGGGGTTCGACCTTGATCACCTCGGCGCCCCAGTCGCAGAGGATGCCGCCGGCGGCGGGCCCGGCGACCCACACGCCGAGCTCCACCACTCGATACCCGGCCAGCGGTCGTTCGTCGTCGGTCACGCAGGCATCTTCGCCCAGAAGAGGATGCGCTTGAACGCGTAGAAGTACGGGCGCCGGTCACCGAGCTCGGCCACGAGGCGCGCTCGGTACCGCGACACGAGCTCGGTCCACGCGTCGTCGTCCATCACGTTGCGGAAGCGCGTGAGGCTCGTGCCCTTCGTCCACTCGACGACGTCGGCCGTGGTGTCGAGCACGTGGCCGTAGACCTGCATGCGCACGTGCTGCCGCTCAGCGCCCAGCTCGTGCAGCACCTCGGCGTAGCGCGCGGGCGCGAGGACGTTCACGGCGACAGGATCGGCGGGCGGGTCGGCGAGCAGCTCGGCGGCGACCGCGGCCGACACGGTGTGGCTCGGGTGGTCGTGGTTGCACGGGACCTGCACCGCCAGCTGCCCACCCGGTGCGAGCTGTCGGACCAGACGAGCCAGCACGTGCTCGTGGTCGCCGGCCCACTGGAGCGACGCGTTCGCGAACACGACGTCGACCGGGGCGTCGCTGGTCCACGTCCGCAGGTCGTCGACGGCGAAGCGCACGCCGTCGACCTGTGGCGCGCCGGTGAGCATCGCCGGCGACGAGTCGACGCCGAGCGTCTCGGCTGCACCGGTGTGCCGGTGCAGCTCGACCGTCAGCCCGCCGTTGCCGCACCCGAGGTCGACGGCTCGGCCGCCCGGCACGGGCTCGACGAGCCGGAGCAGGTCGTCGAACGGCAGGCGGCGCTCGGCGGCGAACCGCTCGTACTGGACCGGATCCCAGGTGTCGGTCGGCATGTCTCGACTTGTAGCAGACTTGTCTGTAACTTGTCTACATGGCACGTGCGCTCCGCTACGCCGACCTCGCCGACGACCTGCGCCGCCGCATCGCCTCGGGCGAGCTCCGACCCGGCCGGCTGCTGCCGAGCGAGGCGCAGCTGGCGAGCGATCACGACGTCAGCCGGGTGACGGTGCGCAAGGCGCTTGCGCAGCTGCGCGACGCCGGGCTCGTCGCCAGCCGGCAGGGGTTCGGGTGGTACGTCGCGCCGACGCCCGTGCCCCAGCCGCTCGACGGCCTGCGCACGATCGAGGCGAACGTCCTCGCCGCCGGGCAGGCGCCGCAGCGCCGAGTGCTCGGCTTCGGGTTCGTCGACGCGCCGGCGCGCGCCCGCGAGGTGCTCGGCGTGAGCACCGTCCTCGAGATCCGTCGCGTGAACCTCGCCGACGACGAGGCGTTCGCGCGCGTGACGGTGTGGGTCCCCGAGGTACTGGCGACCGATCTGAGTCGAGCCGCGGTCGAGCGCCAGTCGCTGTACGAGCTCCTGCCGACGACGCTCGGCGGCGCGTCGCAGGTGATCAGCGCGGTGCCGGCGACACCCGACGATGCCGCGCTGCTCGACCTTCCCGCTGGCACTCCCCTGCTGCGCGCCGAACGGACGACGCGCGACGTCGCCGGCGACGCCGTGCTCCTCAGCGAGGCGGTGTTCAACCCGCTGCTCACCGAGCTCGTCGTCGACCTTCCGCCGACGGGTGAGGCCGAGCCGACGGGGCTGCGACTCGTACGCTGAGTCGATGGAGCTCGCCAAGGACTGCCTCGACGTCGGGCTCTACACCGATCGCTACGAGGACCTGCGCGCCTTCTACTGCGACCGCCTCGGACTTCCGTACGAGGAGCTGCTGAAGGCGGGACGCGGCGTGCACCAGCACCGCGTCGGGCTGCACGGCTCGGTGCTCAAGCTGAACGCCTCCCGTGAACCGCTCGAGGAGGCGCGCTCGAACTTCGTCCGGCTCGAGATCGCCGGCGACCTGTACGAGATGATGCAAGATCCCGACGGCACGCACGTCTGGACGCGGCAGGACCTCGACACGATCGCCATCCACTGGCAGTCGACCGATCCCGAGCGGCTGGCCGTGCTCCTGCGCGACGGGTTCGACGCTGTGCAGGTCGACGGCAACCGCTGGAAGGTCGGCACGACCACGCTCGTCCTCCAGCCGAACGGCAAGCCGATGGGGCCGATGCGGGCGCGCGGCTTCCGCTACCTGACGGTGCAGGTGCGCGACGTGCGCAAGGAGCACGCCCACCTGCTGTCGATCGGGTGGACCGAGGGGACGGCACCCATCCGGCTCGGCGACACCGCGTTCATCTCCTTCGTGCTCGATCCCGACGGCGCGCCGATCGAGATCAGCCAGCGCGCCTCACTCACGGGTCCCTTGCCCGACGCCTGACGTACGGTTCCGCCGTGCAGGAGACGAGGATCGAACCGGCCGGGATCCCGGCGAAGTCGTACGACCCCGGCGACGCGCGCGGGCTGCTGCTGCTCGGCCACGGCGGTGGCGGGAGCAAGGACGCCGAGAACTTCGTGACGCTCGGCCGTGAGCTCGCGACGGGCACCGGGCTGCACGTCGTGTGCATCGACGCCCTCGGTCATGGCGAGCGCTCGACCGGCGAGGACGTGCGCACGACGATGGGCTCGGAGAAGAACGCGGCGCAGATGACCGCCGACTGGCGCGCCGTGACGGATGAGCTGGGAGGCAACGCCGTCGCGTACGTCGGCTACTCGATGGGGATGCTGTACGGCGCGCCGACGGTGGCAGCCATGCCCGAGATCAAGGCGGCCGTGTTCGGCGTCGGTGGCATCCCCGCCCCGGCGTCGCAGGACGGTCCCCTTCCGACCGTGATGCGCGAGCGACTGCTGGGCGTTGCGTCGAACCTCGGCCACGCGCAGGTGCTGATGCTCAACATGACGCAGGACGAGATCTTCCCCGTCGCCGGCGTGCACGAGTTCTTCGACGCCATCCCCGGACGCAAGAAGCGCCTGATGTTCTGGGAGGGCAACCACGTCGGGCTGCCGGCGGAGTCGACGCGGCATGCCATCGCGTTCCTGAACCGGTACACGTCGTGATCCTCGACGGCGTCCTCCCCGCCGACCGCATCGTCGAGGGTGACGACTACAGCCACGACGAGGCGCTCGGCACGACGCCGGTCACGCCGCTCGCGGTGCTGCTTCCCGAGACCACCGATGAGGTTGCCGCCATCCTCCGGTCGTGCAACGACAACGGCATCCCGGTGACGGCGCGCGGGAGTGGCACCGGCCTGTCGGGCGCGGCCATCCCGGTCGAGGGCGGCATCGTGGTGTCGTTCGAGCGCATGAAGCGGATCGAGATCGACGACGAGAACCAGGTCGCCATCGTCGAGCCGGGTGTCACGCTCGCCGAGCTCGACGCGGTGACGGCCAAGCACGACCTCGTGTATCCCGTCTATCCCGGCGAGTACAGCGCGTCACTCGGCGGCAACGTTGCGACGAACGCCGGCGGCATGCGCGCCGTGAAGTACGGCGTCACGCGTCACCAGGTGCTCGGGCTCGAGGCGGTGCTGCCGACCGGCGAGGTGATCCGCACCGGTGGTCGGTTCGTGAAGGGATCGACCGGCTACGACCTGACGCAGCTGATCATCGGCTCGGAGGGCACGCTCGCGCTCGTCACCGAGGCGACACTGCGCCTGTACCCGCGCGCCGCGCACCAATCGACGGTGCTGGCGCCGTACCGCACGCTCGACGAGGCGATGCACGCCGTGCCGCGCGTCGTGGCGAGCGGCATCGGCCCGATGATCGTCGAGTACATCGACGTGCTGACGATGGGCGGCATGACCCGCCGGTTCAACCTCGAGCTCGGCGTGCCCGAGGACGTGCAGCAGCAGACGTCGGCATACCTCGTGCTGGTGACGGAGAACCGCGACGAGGCGCGCCTCGAGGAGGACGTCGTCGAGCTCGCCGAGCACCTGTCGTCGCTCGGTGCCATCGACGTCTACGTGCTGCCGGGCGCATCAGGTCAGAAGCTCATCGAGGCGCGCGAGAAGGCGTTCTGGCTGGCGAAGGAGGCCGGAGCCGACGACATCATCGACATCGTCGTGCCGCGCGCGTCGATCTCCGACTTCTTCGTCGCCGTCGGACGGATCGCCGAATCGACGGGGACGTTCGTCGCCGGGTGCGGCCACGCCGGCGACGGCAACGTGCACCTGTCGGTCTACAAACCCGATCCCGACGAGCGGTCGGCGGTGCTGCGCCAGCTGTTCGAGGCGGGCATGGCGCTCGGCGGCGTCATCTCGGGTGAGCACGGCATCGGCATCACGAAGCGCAAGTACTTCCTCGCCCTGGAGGACCCGGTGAAGATCGACCTCATGCGCCGCATCAAGTCCGCCTTCGATCCCAACAACATCCTCAACCCCGGAACGGTGCTGTAGATGCTCGACGAAGAAGCAAGTCGGCGATCGCCGAAGGCCACGACCCGACGCCGCGGCGGCGCGCAGACGCAGGCTCGCCGGAGCGGTGACCCGCACGCCCGAAGGGCCCCTCGGTTCGGAGCGAAGGCCATATGAACGGGGCACATGCGTTGATCCAGACGCTCGTGGACTCGGGCGTCGATGTGTGCTTCACGAACCCGGGCACGTCGGAGATGCACTTCGTCGCCGCGGTCGACGACGTGCCGAAGATGCGCACGATCCTCGGGTTGTTCGAAGGCGTCGTGACCGGCGCGGCCGATGGGTACGCGCGCATCGCCGGTCGGCCGGCGGCGACGTTGCTGCACCTCGGTCCCGGCATGGGCAACGGGCTCGCCAACCTGCACAACGCCCGGCGGGCGCACGTGCCGATGATCAACATCGTCGGCGACCACGCCACCTACCACACGCAGTACGACGCGCCGCTGCAGTCCGACATCGAGTCGGTGGCCCGCACGTTCGGCTGGTACCGCCACTCGATGCGGACGGAGGACATCGCGCACGACGCCGTCGATGCGGTCGCCGCCGCGATGGGTCCGCCGTCGCAGGTGGCGACGCTCGTGCTGCCCGCCGACGTGTCGTGGGGCGAAGGCGCCGAGCCCGCTGCGCCACGCGCCTCGTCGACCGGCGCCGTCGTCGCCGACGACGTCATCGAGCGGATCGCCAAGGTCTTGGTGTCGGGTGAGCCGACGCTGCTGCTCCTCGGCAACCGCGCCAACGACGAGGCGTCGCTGTGCGCCGCCAGTCGCATCTGCACGGCGACGGGTGCGCGCATGCTCACGGAGGTCTTCCCGACGCGGCTCGAGCGCGGCGCCGGCGTGCCGGCGATCGATCGCATGCAGTACCTGTCGGAGTTCGCGGTGTCGCAGATCGGCGCGCTGCGCCACCTCGTGCTCGTCGACGCCAAGTCGCCCGTGTCGTTCTTCGCCTATCCCGGCAAGGCGAGCGATCTCGTTCCCGACGGATGTGACGTGCACACGCTGGCGGGTCTCGGCGACGACGTCGCCAACGCGCTGGCGCACCTCGCAGACCTCGTCGCCGCCGACGTCGAGCCGGTGGTGGCGCCCGCATCGCGTCCCGATCGGCCGACCGGGGCCGTGACCGCCGAGTCGGTCGCCGCGGCCGTCGGTGCGCTGCTCCCCGACGGCGCCATCGTCGTCGACGAAGCAGCGACGTCCGGGCTGTGGTCGATGGGAGCGACGGCGGGCGCGCCGAAGCACGACTGGCTCACCCTCACCGGAGGCGCGATCGGCATCGGGCTGCCGCTGTCGGTCGGCGCCGCCGTCGCCGCGCCCGGTCGCCAGGTGATCAACCTCCAGGCCGACGGCAGCGCGATGTACACGATCCAGTCGCTCTGGACGATGGCGCGGGAGAACCTCGACGTCACCACGATCATCTTCAACAACCGGTCCTACGCCATCCTCAACATGGAGCTGCAGCGCGTGGGCGCTGCCGCCGGGCCGAAGGCGATCGACATGCTCGACCTCTCACGACCGAACCTGTCGTTCGTGTCGCTGGCGCAGGGCATGGGCGTCGACGCCGTCGCTCCGTCGTCCGCCGAGGAGCTGACCGCGGCGCTGGAGCGCGCCCTCCGAGAGCCCGGCCCGCACCTCATCGAGGCAGTGCTGTAGGTCAGAACCTGACACCGACATCAGGTCTGGCGTACCCTTGGTACATGGCAGATCTGGTCATTCGGGGCGCCACCATCGTCGACGGGACCGGTGCGCCGGCCCGTACGGGCGACGTGGCCGTGCAGGACGGCGTCATCACCGAGGTCGGCGGGCGCGTCGGCGACACCGGCAACCGCGAGCTGAACGGCGACGGCCTCCTCCTGACCCCGGGTTGGGTCGACATCCACACCCACTACGACGGTCAGGTCACCTGGGACCCCGAGGTCACGCCGTCGTCGTGGCACGGCGCCACCACCGTCGTCATGGGCAACTGCGGCGTGGGCTTCGCCCCCGTGCGGCCCGACGGCAAGGACTTCCTCATCGAGCTCATGGAGGGCGTCGAGGACATCCCCGGCACCGCGCTGCACGAGGGCATCGACTGGCAGTGGGAGTCGTTCTCCGAGTACATGGACGCGCTCGATCGCACGCCGCGCGTGCTCGACGTCGCCGCCCAGATCCCGCATGCCGCACTGCGCGCCTACGTGATGGGCGAGCGTGCGCACGAGGACGCGACGTACGAAGAGGTCCAGCAGATGGCCGACCTCGCGGAGCAGGGCCTGCGCGACGGCGCCATCGGCTTCACGACGTCACGCACGATCCTCCACCGCTCGAAGCACGGCTTCGTGCCGGGCACGACCGCACCCGTCGACGAGCTGTTCGCGTTCGCCGATGCCATCGGGCGCGCCGGCCACGGCGTGTTCGAGCTCGTGTCCGACCACGCCACCACGACCGAGCGCGAGGTGATGTACGACATCGCCAAGCACAGCGGCGACACCGTCACGTACGCGCTGGCGCAGTCGCCGATGTCGCCCGACGGCTACCGCGAGGTGCTGGCCGACGTCGACCGCGTCGCCAGCGAGGGCGTGCCGATCATCCCGCAGGTGTCGAACCGGCCGACCGGCATGCTCTTCGGCCTGCAGTCGTCGCTGCACCCGTTCATCACCCACCCGACGTACCGCAAGATCGCCGAGCTCCCGCTCGCCGAGCGCGTGGCCGAGCTGCGCAAGCCAGAGGTCCGCGCCGCGCTGCTCGCCGACAACATCGGCACCGACAACCCGATCGCCGTCGGTCTGATGTCGCGCTGGACGCACATGTTCCCGCTGGGCGACCCGCCCGACTACGAGCCGCCGGCCGAGGCGTCAGCCGATGCCGCGGCCACGCGCGAGGGCCGCACCCCGCAGGAGGTCGTCCTCGACTGGCTCCTCGAGCGCGACGGCAAGGCGCTGATCTTCGCCCCGCTGGCGTCGTACTCGTACTGGAACCACGACGCCATCCTCGAGATGATCACGCATCCGCGCACGATCCTCGGGCTGTCCGACGGCGGCGCGCACTGCGGTCTGATCTGCGATGCGTCGATGACGACGTTCAACCTCACGCACTGGGTGCGCGACCGCTCGCGTGGCGAGAAGCTCTCCGTCGAGCAGGCGGTCGAGCTGCAGACGCGTCGCACGGCGCGCGCCTACGGCTTCAAGGACCGCGGCACGATCGAGCCCGGCATGCGGGCCGACCTCAACCTCGTCGACCTCGACGGCCTGCTGCTGCACGCGCCGGAGATGGTCTTCGACCTGCCCGCCGGCGGCCGCCGCCTCATCCAGAAGGTCGACGGCTACGTCGCCACCATCTGCAAGGGCCAGGTCACCTTCGAGCACGGCGAGCCCACCGGCCTCCGCCCCGGCGGCCTCTACCGAGCCGGCAAGTAGGAGAACCGCCCGACCTATGTCGCGGTACCCACACCTGAGGTGGGTCACGCGACAAAGGTCGATCACCAATCCAGGCCGAGGACGGCGCGCATCGTCGTCTCGAACTCCTCGAACTCCATCGACGAGCGGGTGGCGATGACGAGGGCGGCGTCGTCGCCCACTGGATGGCGCAGCACGGACGCGTCGTCCTCGATCACGTCGGCGATCACGCCGGCGACGAGCTCGGGACCCGGCTTCGGGTTGTCGCCGCGCAGCTTGTCGGTCGCGCCCTCCCACTGCTGCGTGAGCCCGGCGTACTCCGGTGCGTCCTTGCCGTGATGGCGGATGTTGCCGCGGAAGGCGGTGTCGATCACGCCCGGCTCGATCAGCGCGACGCGGATGCCGAAGTGGCCCACCTCGTACTTCATCCCCTCGGTGATCGCCTCGACCGCGTGCTTGCTCGCTGAATAGAGCGCGCCGTACGGCTGCGACACGCGACCGGCGAGCGACGAGACGTTCACGATCACGCCGCTCCTCCGCTCGCGCATCTGCGGGAGCACGCCCTGCACCATGCGCAGGACGCCGAACACGTTCGTCTCGAACATGGCCCTGATCTCGGAGAGCGGCAGGTGCTCCACCGGACCGCTGATCTCGAACCCGGCGTTGTTCACGAGCGCATCGACGCGTCCGACGCTGGCGAGGGCGGCGGCGACCGATTCGTCGGAGTCGACGTCGAGTGCGTGCGTCTCGGCGACGTCGAGGTCGGCCAGCACCTCCGGCTTGCGGGCGGTCGCCACGACGTCGTGCCCGCGCTTCGTCAGCTCGACGGCCGCGGCGCGACCGATCCCGGTGGAGCAGCCAGTGATGAGGATGCGCATCGCGGCATCATGGCATCCATGTTCAAGGGGATCCCCGCGGACGCGTTCGACTTCTTCGAGGAGCTGGCCGCCGACAACACGAAGGCGTGGTGGACCGAGAACAAGGACCGGTACCAGGAGTCGGTCAGAGGACCCGTGGAAGCGCTGCTCACCGAGCTGGAGCCGGAGTTCGGGCCGGCGAAGATCTTCCGCCCGTATCGCGACACGCGCTTCTCGAAGGACAAGACGCCGTACAAGACAAACCTCGGCGCCACGACGCGCGCGAAGGACGGGTCGATCTACTACTTCGCCCTCATGCCGGAAGGCATGTACACGGGCGGCGGCTACTACCGGATGGCGAAGGATCAGATCGCACGGTTCCGCGCTGCCGTCGACGATGCGAAGAAGGGCGCGGCGCTCGAGTCACTCCTCGCCGCCGCGCAGAAGGGCGGGCTCGAGGTCGGTGGCGAGATGCTCAAGCGCGTGCCGCCCGGCTTCGACAAGGAGCACCCGCGTGGCGACCTCCTGAAGCACAAGGGCCTGTACCTCGGACAGCAACACGCGCCGGCCGCGTGGATGGGAACCAAGAAGGCGACCGATCGCGTGGCCAAGGTGTGGCGCGCCATCAAGCCCACCAACGAGTGGTTCCACGAGCACGTCGGCCCGTCCGACGACCCGGAGGCCTGGGGCAGCTGACTCGACCTTTGTCGCGTGGCCCACATGTGATGTGGGTAGCGCGACAAAGGTCGTGACCTAGCTCCAGCGCACCTGCACGTTGGAGCGCCAGAGGTCGAGAAGGGTCTCGTCGCCGATGACGTCGAGGCCGGCCAGGTCGCGGCGGTTCCACAGCAGCAGGTAGAGGTCGGCGGCGGTGCCGCGCACGGTGACGTCGGCTTCCGACGACGAGACGCGCTCCGTCGTGGCGCCGTCGGGTCCGGCCGACACGAGCCATGCGTCCTCGGCATCCGTCGGTCGCACGGCGATCGTCGACGGCTTCTCCGGCTTCAGCTTGCTGCTGCGCCGCGGCAGGAAGCCGGTCAGCAGCTCGTCGACACCGTCGAGCGCGTGGTCGACGGGGATCGGCGACACCGAGCCCGACGAGAGCTCGGCGTCGACGCGGTGGATCGCCGTCTCGTGCAGCTGACGTCGCGCCCAGAACGCCTTGGCCGACGGCGCTCGCAGGAACGCCCAGCACTCCATGTCGTCCGGCGCGCTGCGCAGCGCATCGACGAGCAAGACGTTGCCGGCCCGGAACCACGGCGCCAGATCGCCGTCCTCAGGCCACCCACCCGCGATCGCCTCGAGCTCCTCGTCGATCGGCTCGGTGGCGCGCTCGGTGATGACGCGCGTCGCCCATCGGTTCACGCCGCTCGTGTGGCGCACGAGGTCGCGCAGGGTCCACTCCGGACACGAGGGCACGGGCGCGTCGACATCACCGCGCTCGATCGCTGCCGCGTACGTCGTGCCCTCGCGCGACAGCGCCTCGAGCAGCGACTCGACGTCCATCGCCATCAGTCGTCCCGCCGATCAGCGAGGAACGGCAGCTCGGCGCGCACCTTGGCCACGACAGCCGGATCGACGTCGACGGTCAGCACGGTCTCCACCGACGCCGCCGACACCAGCACCTCACCGAGCGGATCGATCACGGCACTGTCGCCCGCGTACTCGAGCCCGCCTCCGACACCGACGCGGTTCACGCCGACGACGTAGGCCTGGTTCTCGATCGCACGCGCACGAAGCAGCGTCTGCCAGTGCGCACGCCGCGCCTGCGGCCACGACGCGACGACGAGGTACACGTCGGTGTCGGCCGCGAGCGGCCACATCGCATCGGCGAAGCGCAGGTCGTAGCAGACGAAGGGCGACACGCGAACGCCATCGACGTCGACGGTCAGCCGATCCGAACCCGGCGCGTAGTGATCGGTCTCCCCCGCATACGAGAACGGGTGCCGCTTCGCGTAGCGGTGGATCGCACCGCGCGGCGACACCAACGTGAAGACGTTCGACGGCCGGTCGGCGCCGTCGAGCAATACCGGGATCGAGCCGCCCATCCACGAACCCGTCCTCGCCGCACGCTTGACCAACCACCCGGTCGTCGGTCCATCAGGCGCCTCGGCGACGTCACGAGACATCGTGAACCCGACGGCGAACATCTCCGGCAGCACGATCAGGTCGGCCTCGACACCGTCGAGCAGCGCGCCGACGCGCGCCAACGACGCCTCGCGGTCCTCCCACGAGATGTCGTGCTGGACGGCGGCGATCCTCAAGGGGACTCCCCTGCGACCCCGGGTGTCACGCCAGCGCCTTCAGCCGTGCGACGGCTTCGTCGAGCACCTCGGTGCGCTTGCAGAACGCGAGACGGATGACGTCGGCGCCGTCGGCCGGGTTCTCGTGGAACACCGACGTGGGCACGGCGACCACTCCGCAGCGCGCCGGCAGCTCGCGGCAGAGGTCGTCCCCGTTGAGATCGGTGACGCCACGGATGCCGGCGGTGATGAAGTACGTCCCCTTCGGCCGGTACACGGCGAAGCCGGCGGCATCGAGCCCGGCGCAGAGCAGATCGCGCTTGTGCTCGAGGTCGGCGCGGAGCTCCTCGAAGTACGCGTCGGGCAGACGAAGACCGACCGCCACTGCCGGTTGGAAGGGTGCGCCGCTGACGTACGTGAGGAACTGCTTCGTCGTCCGCACTGCCTCGACCAGCTCGGCCGGACCGGTCGCCCACCCGATCTTCCAACCGGTGAACGACAGCGTCTTGCCCGCCGAGGAGATCGTGATCGTGCGCTCGGCCATGCCCGGCAGTGTCGAGATCGGGATGTGCTCCCTCTCGTAGACCATGTGCTCGTACACCTCGTCGGTCACCACGAGCACGTCGCGCTCGATGCACAGCGCGGCGATGGCGTCGAGCTCGGCCCGCGACAGCACGGTCCCGGTCGGGTTGTGCGGCGAGTTCAGCAGCAGCACACGTGTGCGGGACGTGATGGCGGCACCGAGCGCGTCGATGTCGAGCGCGTATGACGGCGGCACCAGCCGAACCGGGACCAACCGCGCGTGCGCCATCGCAGCGGCGGCGCGGTACGCGTCGTACGTCGGCTCCAAGGCCACGACCTCGTCGCCGGGCTCGCACAGCGCGAGCAGCGCGGCCGTGATCGCCTCCGTCGCGCCCGCGGTGACGAGCACCTCGGTCTCGGGATCGACGGTGATGCCCCAGAACCGCGCCTGGTGCTCGGCGATCGCCGTGCGCAGGTCGAGGAGCCCCGGGCCCGGCGGGTACTGGTTGGGACCGTTCAGGACGGCGGCGGCAGCAGCCTCGGCGACCTCTCGCGGCCCATCGGTGTCGGGGAAGCCCTGGCCGAGGTTGATGGCGCCCGTCGAAGCGGCGAGCGCCGACATCTCGGCGAAGATCGTCGTGCCGAAGCCGCGCAGGTGCGCAGCGAGAGCGGGCCGTTCGGGCACCCGTCGAGGCTACCGATCAGGCAGGCTGCACCCCATGCCCGATCCCCTCTCCGTCGGTGTCGTCGGCGCCGGCCCGTGGGCGACGATGGTCCACGCGCCGGTCCTCGCCGCTAGCCCGCACACCCGCCTCGCCGGCGTCTGGGCCCGACGGGCCGAGGCCGCGGGCGAGCTCGCCGAGCGTCACCACACCGACGCCGTCGGCTCGTTCGAGGAGCTGCTCGAACGCTGCGACGCCGTTGCCTTCGCGGTGCCGCCGGACGTGCAGGTGCCGCTCGCCATCGACGCGGCACGGGCCGGCAAGCACCTCCTGCTCGAGAAGCCGATCGCGCTCGACCTCGCCAGCGCGGAGCGGCTGACCGACGCGGTCCACGAATCTGGCGTGCGATCGCTCATCGTCCTGAGCTGGCGCTACGCGTCGTCGATCCGAACGTTCCTCGCCGAGGCTTCGAGCTTCGATGCGCTCGGCGGACGCGGCGTGTTCGCCTCCGGCGCGCTGCTCGGCGGGATGTTCGCCACGCCGTGGCGACTGGAGCGCGGACCGCTCCTCGACCTCGGCCCGCACGTCGTCGACCTCCTCGACGCCGCGCTCGGCCGAGTCGTCGACGTGCGCGCCGCCGGCAACGGCATCGACTGGGTCGAGCTCGTGCTGCAGCACGAGAGTGGTCGGGTCTCCGGCGCGTCGCTGTGCGCGACGTCGGCGCTGCAACCGCATCGAGCCGGCGTCGAGCTCTACTCGAAGGGCGGCGTCCTCGAGATCGACTGCACGACGGCGGTCGGACCCGATGCGTTCGCCACGCTCGCCGAGGAGCTCGTCAGGTCGATCCGTGACGACGAGCCACACGAGCTCGACGTCGACCGCGGGCTCCACCTGCAGCGCGTCCTCTCGTCAGCGGAGTCGCAGCTCATGCGGTGAGCGATGGCTCGCGCAGCTCGTCGATCGCCGCCCTGGTGTTGCGGAGGATGATCTGGACTGCGATCCGCTTGTCCGATTCGGCGAGCGTCGGCCAACCATCGTCGAGTATTCGCGCCCACGAGTCGATGGAACGAAGGTGATGACGCAAGCTGTTGGGCGCGGCGTCATCGACGCAGACCGCTTCGTCGCTCTCGAGTGCGCTCGCCGACGGAACCAGCTCTGGGATGCTGTTCGCCCTCGACGCACCGGGATGCCAGACCCAACGGATCGCCAGGGCGAGAAGGCCGAGCGCCACGGCACCGACGCCGAACGCGAGCTGCAGGCGACGCGGCGCGAGCCGGCCGGCAACACGCGGCGCTGCGGTCACCCGCGGGGCGCGCGCAGGCCCGGCGAATCCGCGTGCCGCCCTCGGAGAACGGTCCAACGCACCACGGGTGGCCGGATGCCCGCCCATGTGCGCCGGGGCGAGCGGGGCTGAGCTCGACGCTGAGAAGACGCCGGTCAAGACCGTGTCGCCGTCCAGCCACAGTGCACCCCGACCGCTCGCGGCATGCTCGACCCCTCGTCGGCTACGCCCGTTCGGGTCGACCTCGGGTGAGCGGAGACGGTCGCCGTCGTCGTCGATCGGGGTCGCGTCCTCGTGCGAGCGCGCGCGCCGTCGTTCCCGGCGCCGTCCCGCCGCACCATCGCCGGCTCGAACAGGATGCCGGACCCGTCGCAGCTGTCCTCGCCGAGCCGCGACGGCCCGACCCCTCGGCGCATCCGTCCCGCGGGCGCCGTGCGTCGACGAGGACGCCACCTCCCGAGCCGTCGCGGTCGCCGGCGGTGCCGGTGGCCCGGGGCAGCTCACGAAGCCGAACACCTGGCACGGCTGCGCTCCGGCGTCGCGCCCGGACCCGAGCACCCCCGCCGACACGATCACACCCGCGACAGCCCATCGCGCCAGTGCTCCGGTTCGCGCCCGGCCCGCGTTCCGCGCCCGGCCACGCACTCCTGCCTGCACCGTGCCTCCCCTGAAGCACCGTCGACCGGGTCCGCCTCCAGCGTCGATGGTGTGACGAATGCATTCGTGGCTGGTCGCTCAACCACGCCCCATATGTCGCGATTGTTCCAGATGTTGCTGGTGTTGCGAAAGGGGCAGATGTGACGATTGTGTGACGTCGGTGCTCAGTGAGATGCCGTCGCGGTGGCGACCGCCGCTGCGACGGCGTGCGCGCGAGCGCGGCGCCGGAGCTGGTCGGTGACCGCGATCATGAGCACCGCGAGGAGCGCGGCGCCGACGGTCCAGGAGACATGGTGGGACGCGGAGACCGACTCGGCCCCGACGAAGCCCGTCACCACGGGCCGATCCCGATCGACGCGAGGCAGGACGGCCGCTGGCAGCGCCGGCGCGGCGACGGCGGCGACGACAACGCCATGCACGACGGGCGGCGCCGTCATCGTGCTCGTGCTCGAGCTCGTGCTCCCCACCCGACCGGCCGGGGGCCGGGGCGCGCGCTGGCCGGTCGTGACCGTGCTCTGGGCACGGACCGCTTCCGGCTGGAGGAAGTCCTCCGTGATCCACCAGCTGCCGTCGAGGTACGTAGCACCGATGCCGACCACCGTGAACCGGGCGTCGAGGATGTTGTTGCGGTGGTGCTCGCTCGCCATGAGGGCCTTGTGGGCGGTGTCGACGTCGGGCGCGCGCGCCACGTTCTCACCCACCAGCTGGGCATCGAGGCGCCGGTGGCTCTCGTCCGTGAAGTAGTCGTCGTTGTGAGACAACCTGGCCGCTCGGGCCATCGTGTCGCTCCAGCCAGCGGCGATCGACGCGACGTCGGCGCGCACCTGCAGCGCCGGCAGGCCGCGCTGGGTCCTCTCGGCGTTCGTTCGAACGACCAGCCGTGCCGCGGCCTCTGCGCTCGTGGGCTGCTGCGGTGACGTCTGCACGGGAGACGCAGACTCGGGCGCGGTGGTGCTCGTGGTGGTCGTGGTCGTCGTCGCCGCCGGCGCGCATCCGAGCAGCGGCGTCGCGCACGGAGCGGCACCGGCGCGGCTCCCCGCTGCGAGCACGACCGCGCCCGCAAGTGCCGCTCCCGCTGCAAGGCGCCGCCACGCCACAAATGTCCGTCCCTGGGCCATTCCTCCGCATCGTCACGAATGCGCAGAACCTTGAGCCATCGATGACGAATGTGGGCTAGGCCCCCTGGCCCGAAGTGATCAGATGATGCCGGTGATGCGGTCGACCTCGGCGCGCTCGTCAGCGGTCAGGTTCCACCCGACAGCGCCGACGTTCGCCTTGATCTGTTCGGGCGAGGTCGCGCCGGCGATCACCGAGCCCATGCGCGGCAGTCCCGCCAGCCACGACATCGCCAGCTCGAGCAACGTGTGGCCGCGCGACGTGGCGAACGCGTCGAGCGCCTCGATCATGTCGAAGTTGCGGTCGCTCAGCGCCCGCTCGCGCCGCTCCTCCGGTGCCGATGCGATGCGCGTGCCGTCGGGCGGTGCTTCGCCCCGCTTGTACTTGCCGGTGAGCATGCCGCTCGACAGCGGGAAGTACGGGAGGATGTGCAGGTCCTGGCGCTCGCAGGCGTCGATCAGTGCGAGGTCGCCCTTGCGACGCAGCAAGCTGAGCTCGTTCTGCACGGTCACGAAGCGGACACCGTCGACCGCGGCCGCCTCGTCGATCATCTCCGGCGTGAAGTTGGAGCAGCCGACCTCGCGCACCTTGCCGGCGTCGACGAGCTCCTGCAGGGCGCCGAGCGTGTCGACGATCGGCACCGACTGATCTGGCGCGTGCTGCTGGTACAGATCGATGACGTCGACGCCGAGCCGGCGCAGGCTGTCGTCGCACGCCTGCTTCACGTATGCCGGCGCCGCGCCCGCCTTGCCGTCGCCCATCGGCATCCCGAACTTCGTCGCGATCACGACCTGGTCGCGTCGCGTGCCGATCGCAGCGCCGAGCAGCTCCTCCGAGCGACCCTGCCCCCCGTAGACGTCGGCGGTGTCGAACAGCGTGACGCCGGCGTCGATCGCGGCGTCGACGACCGCCTTGGTGCGCGCTTCGTCGAGGCGCATCCCGAAGTTGTTGCACCCGAGCCCCACGAGCGAGACCTCGAGGCTGCCGATCTTCCGTGTCTCCATCGCTGCCATCCCCCGATCCTTACGCGGGCTGGAGATCAGCGCCGCTGGTGACGAGCTCGTCGCCGTCGACGTCGAGCGTGCGCGTGCTGGCACGACCGTTGGCCACCATGCCGTAGGCCGCCGCCGACAGGCAGGCGGCCGCCCCGACGAGCAGGCCGGCGCGAGCACCGAACCGGTCGCACGTGGCGCCCAGGATCGGGCCGCCGATGGGCGTGCTGCCGAGGAACACCATCGCCTGCAGCGCCAGGACGCGGCCGCGCATCGACGGGTCGGCGCGCAGCTGGAGCAGCGTCGTCGACGACGTCATGAAGGTGATGCTGGCGAGACCCATGAAGGTCGCGACTGGGAACGCGAGCGCGAGCGTGGGGACGCCAGCGAGCACGACGAACACGACGCCGAACGCGGTGGCCGACACGATGACGTGGCGCAGCTCGATCGACTTCCGGCGAGCCGTCCACAGCGCGCCGAGCAGCGAGCCCAGCGACATCGCCGAGAAGACGAGCGTGAACGTGGCGTCGGTCCCGTGCAGCGACCGCTTCACGAAGAGCGGGAAGACGGTGTTGAAGTTGAACGCGAACGTCCCGATGATCGCCATCACGATCAGCGAGATGCGCAGCTCCGGCACCTGCCACACGTAGCGAAGCCCATCGCGCACCATGCCCTTCTTGCGCTCGGCGGGCTTGGCCGGGAAGAGCTCACCCGGCCGCATCATCCAGAGTCCGGCGAGGACGGCGATGTAGCTGAGGGCATCGCCGAGGAAGCACCACGTGAAGCCGACGGTCGTCACGAGCAGACCGGCCAGCGCGGGACCGAAGATGCGGGATCCCGTCATCAGCGCGCTGTTGAGGCTGACGGCGTTCTGCACCTTGTCCTCGGGGACCATCTCGACGACGAACGACCGGCGGGCCGGGTTGTCGAACGCGGTGAAGACGCCGCCGCACAGCGCGACCGCGTAGATGGCGAGGACCGGTGGCTTCCCCATCGCTGCCAGCGCCGCGAGACCGAACGACTGCGCCATGGCACACGTCTGCACGATCATCAGCAGCTTGCGCTTGTCGGCGCGGTCGGCGACGAGGCCGGCCCACGGTCCGATGACGAGCACAGGTGCGAACTGACACGCTGCGAGCAGGCCGATGGCGATGCCGCTGTCGGTCAGGTGGAGGACGAGCAGCGTCAGCGCGACGAGCGTCATCCAGTTGCCGATCTGGCTGATCAGCTGGCCGCCGAAGAACAGACGGAAGTTGCGGTGCGACAGCGACGAGAACGTCTCGCGCGTCGCGTTCCCGAGGCGCGCCCTCATCGCTCGGCACCACCGATCAGCGACTCGATGGCGTCGACGGCGCGCACGAGGCGGTCGCGCTCGGCGGCGTCGAGCTTGTCGATGCGATCGGCGAGCCACGCGTGCCGGCGCCGGCGATCGGCTTCGAGCCACTTCTCACCGAGGTCGCTGAGCACGACGCGTGCCACGCGCCGGTCCGTCGGATCGGCCTCGCGCTCGACGAGGCCACGGTCCTCGAGCTTGGCAACCACCTTGGTGACCGTCGGGGGGGCGACCTGCTCGACGGCGGCGAGCTCGCCCAGCGTCAGCGGTCCTTCACGGGCGATCGTGCCGACAGCGGCCCGCATCGTCGGCGTCAGGTCGTCGACCGCCTGCTGCCGGAGGAGCCGAGCCAGACGAGTGATCGCCATCCCGAGCCGATCAGCGACCTCGGAGCGCTCCTTCGTCATCATCGTTTCCCAGGCTAACAGTTTCCCTGGCGAAACAACTGCCGCGGCTACCGTCCGCCGCATGTACCCGGGGGAGCACGCGAAGACCAGGTGGGATGAGCCCGCCTTCATCATGGCCACCAGCGGCGAGACGGTGACCTTCCGTCAGTACGACGAGGCGTCCGACCGGATGGCGCAGCTCTACCGAGCGCAGGGCCTGAAGCACAAGGACCACGTCGCCTTCTTCTTCGAGAACAACCTGCGGATGCTCGAGTGCGAGGGCGGCGCCGAGCGGAGCGGCCTCTACTACACGTGCATCAACTCGTACCTCGCACCCGACGAGGTGGCGTACATCATCAACGACAGCGAGTCGAAGATCGTGGTGACGTCGGCCGCCAAGCGCGAGGTCGCCCTCCAGCTGCCGGCGCTGTGCCCGAACGTCGAGCGCTGGCTCATGGCCGACATCGACGCGCCCGACGGACCGTTCGAGCCCCTCATCGAGGCGCGCAACGCGTACCCGGCCGAACCCATCGCCGACCAGCAGCTCGGTGCGGCGATGCTCTACTCGTCGGGCACCACCGGGCAGCCGAAGGGCATCCTGCGTCCGCTCCCGCTCGAGGATCCGACGAAGCCGCTCGCGGTGATGGAGTTCGTCCGGTGGATGTACCGGTTCCGCGAAGGGCTGACGTACCTCTCCCCCGCACCGCTGTACCACTCGGCACCGCAGGCGAGCGTGTCGGCAGCGATGCGCTTCGGTGGGACGTCGATCATCATGGAGAAGTTCGACCCGGCGCAGTTCCTCGAGCTCGTCGGCACGTACAAGGTGACGCACAGCCAGATGGTGCCGACGATGTTCTCGCGCCTGCTCAAGCTGCCGAAGGAGGTGCGCGACGCCGCCGACCTGTCGTCGCTCGAGTGCGTCATCCATGCCGCCGCACCGTGCCCGGTGCCGGTGAAGCAGGAGATGATCGAGTGGTTCGGCCCGATCATCGTCGAGTACTACGGGGCGACCGAGGCGAACGGCTTCACGTACTGCACGTCGGAGGAGTGGCTCGAGCATCCGGGCACCGTCGGCAAGTGCATCCTCGGTGAGCTGCTGATCCTCGACGAGGAGGGCAACCAGCAGCCGACCGGCACGCCGGGCACCGTCTGGTTCAAGGGTGCGACCGCGTTCGAGTACTACAACGCGCCCGAGAAGACGAAGGAGTCACGCAACGCCGCCGGCGACACGTCGACGGTCGGTGACGTCGGCTACGTCGACGAGGACGGGTTCCTCTTCCTCACCGATCGCAAGAGCTACATGATCATCTCGGGTGGCGTGAACATCTATCCGCAGGAGACCGAGAACCTGCTCATCACGCACCCGAAGGTGATGGACGCCGCCGTGCTCGGCGTACCGAACGAGGACCTGGGCGAAGAGGTCAAGGCGGTCGTGCAGCCGATGGAGGGCATCGAGCCCGGTCCGGAGCTCGAGCGCGAGCTGATCGCGTTCTGCCGCGAGAACCTCGCCCACTACAAGTGCCCGCGCACGATCGACTTCGAAACCGAGCTGCCGCGCCTACCGACGGGGAAGCTCTACAAGCGGCTGCTGCGTGACCGCTACTGGGAGGGTCACTCCACCGCGATCGTCTGAGCGGTGCGCAGGCGCACACCGAGGTAGACGACCGAGGCGAACGACGCCACGAGGACGGCGGCGGCGATGGCGATGCCGACAGCCTCCGACGTGCCCGCCGTGCTCATCTTCCCCTTGGCGTGCGTGGCGTCGAGGACGAGCACCGAGACGAGCGTGGGCGATCCACCGGGACCCAGCACGGTGGCGACGACCTTGTCGCGCGTCGTCCAGATCGCCGACCGCCACGCGATGACCACGCCGAGCAGCCAGCCGACGACCGGCACGATGAGCAGGAACAGCGTCGCCACCTCGGGGAAGGGCACCGTCAGTTCGTTCTCGTCGAGCGTGGTCACCGGGACCGGAGGGTACCGGCGGACCTGTTTGTGCGGTGATTTCGGTTGTAGAAGAACCACATCCACCGCACAAACGAGGAGCGGCCGCAAGACTGCCGCGTCGTGAACCGCGAGGACGTGGAGGCGCTCGATCGAGACGATCCGCTTGCGCCGTTCCGCGATCGGTTCGTGATCGACGACGAGTCGCTCGTGTACCTCGACGGCAACAGCCTCGGCCGGCTCTCGCACGACGTCGTCGACGCGATGCAGCGCACGATGCACACGTGGGCCACCGACCTCGTCGTCGCGTGGGAGGAGTGGGTCGACATCGCCACTGAGGTGGGTGACGAGATCGGCACGCAGCTGCTCGGTGCCCGACGCGGCGAGACGCTCGCCGGCGAGTCGACGACGGTGAACCTGTACAAGCTGCTGTCGGCGGCGACGGCGGACCGACCGGGACCGATCGTGTGCGACCCGCGCGAGTTCCCGACCGACCGCTACGTCGCCGGCGCGCTGGGTGAGGTCGTGCCGTCGATCGTCGACGGCGCATCGGTGGTGGTGCGCAGCGTCGTCGACTACCGAACCGGCGAGATCGCCGACATGCACCGCGTGACCGACGAGGCGCACGCGGCGGGCGCACTGATGCTGTGGGACTGCTCGCACGCGGTCGGCGCCCTGCCGCTCGATCTCCGCACGTGCGGCGCCGACCTCGCCGTCGGGTGCACGTACAAGCACCTGAGCGCCGGACCGGGCGCACCTGCATGGCTGTGGGTGCGCGCCGAGCACCACGACCGGCTGCGCCAACCGATCGCCGGTTGGTGGGGCCAGACCGATCGCTTCTCCATGGACGAGCCGTGGAACCCGCTCCCCGGCATCGCCGGCTGGGCGTCGGGCACGCCGAACGTCCTCGGGCTCAGCGCGGTTCGCGCCGCCGTCGCGCTCGTCGTCGAAGCCGGCATCGATGCCATCCGCGCCAAGTCGATGCAGCTGACTGCAGCCGCGCGCGACGTCGCCGACGAGCTCGAGCTCTCGTTCGCCTCGCCACGCGAGCCCGACCGCGTCGGTGGCCACATCACCATCCGCCACGAGCAGGCGGCGGCCATCGTCCTCGCCCTGCGCGAGCACGGCGTCGTCCCCGACCTCCGCCCGCCCGACGTCATCCGCGTCGGCCTCTCCCCGCTCACCACGCGCTTCGTCGACGTGTGGGACGGTCTCGCCGCCATCCGCTCGATCCTCGATGACGGCTCGTGGCGCGCCTACGTCGACGCCACGCCCCGGGTGCGCTGACACCGGCGACTCCCCGACCTACCGTCCGCGCGTGGCCATCCGCCGCGTCCTGCTCCTCGTCGCGATCGTTGTCGTCGCGGCCTCATGCAGCAGCGGTGACGATGATGGCGGCGCGGCATCGTCGTCTCCGCACCCGACATCGACCATCGCATCGACAGGTCGCGTCGATGCGCGCGTGAACATCGGCGGGCGAGCGCTCCACGTCATCTGTGAGGGCGATGGCGCACCCGTCGTGATGATCGAGCTCGGCCTCAACAGCAAGGTCAACACCTGGTTCGGCATGCAGGACCTGCTGGCGACGCGACAGCGCACGTGCATCTACGAGCGCCTTTCCAGCACATTGGGATCCTAAGCTTAGAATTCCACGTGGACAAGTTGTC
>JADMIO011827043.1_pt1 | contig 41352 bp, 40 predicted proteins | sample 8958161 | NCBI WGS metagenome assembly JADMIO01 (sample SAMN16585339, study PRJNA669376) | soil metagenome | isolation source: Crop rotation soil | place: USA: Cullars Rotation, Alabama | collected 2011 | reverse complement strand
GGCCGCGACTTCAAGTCACGTGAATTCCAAGCTTCGGATCCCACTGTGCTGGAAAGGCGGAGCGCGACCTGATCGGCGCCCGGGTCGAGGTGAGGCGAAAGAACGCCCCCTCGCTCTGGCGGCGCGCCGCCACCGACGGCAGCTACGCCTCGGCGAACGATCCGCGGGTGCTGGTGGGATTGGGGGAGGCGTCCGAGGTGACCGGGGTGCGGGTGCTCTGGCCGGACGGCCTCGCCGAGCTCTTCCCGCCGCCTCCCTTGCGGACGTACAGCAGTCTGGTGCGGGGTACGGGGAAGGCGGAAGGATCGAAATGAGCGCGATTTTCCTCGTCCTCGCTCTCGCGGTCTCGCCGCCCGACCTCTCCGGACTGGAGAGCGCGGTGGCGGGGCAGATCTCGGAGATGCGGAGCCTGGCGGACCAGCAGGGCACCGACCCCAAAGCCTGGGGTGATCTCGGGCAGGCCTACCTCGCCTACGGCTTCAACGATGCCGCGGCGGACTGCTTCATCAAGGCATCCAAGCTCGATTCCAGGGATTACCGCTGGCCCTATCTGCTGGGCGCCGCGCGGCAGGCCGCCGGGCGGCTCGACGAGGCCGCGGACGAGCTCACCCAGGCGTTGAGGCTGGCGCCGGACGCCGCGGCCGGCTGGGTGCATCTGGGGGAGATCCGCCTGCTCCAGGGCCGCCTGGATGAATCCGAAACCGCGCTCCGCAAGGCTCTCGCGGTACCCGCCACCCGCGCCGCGGCGCATTCTTTCCTCGGGCAGACGGCCCTGGCGCGGCGCGACTTCAAAGCCGCGGCGGAGCATCTGGAAGCCGCCCTCGCTGCGGTGCCCGAGGCGAGTCGCCTGCACTATCCGCTGGCCCTGGCCTACCGCGGCCTGAACGACCGCGCCAAGGCCGAGGAGCACCTGGCGAAGGCCGGGCAGGTGGGCCTGAAGCCTCCCGATCCGCTGCTGGACGGCGTGGCCAATCTGCGGGTGGGGGAGCGGGTGGCGCTGATGCGGGGCCGGGTGGCGGCCCAGGCCGGACGCTACGCGGACGCGGCGCAGGAATTCCGCAAGGCCCTGGCCGCTCAGCCGGCGAGCGTGGAGGCGCGGGTCAACCTCGGCTCGGTCCTGGCCCTCGCCGGGGACCGCGCCGGAGCCGCGGAGCAGCTCCGCGACGCCCTGCGCCTCGATCCCACGAACGTCACCGCCCATTTCAACCTCGGCTCGCTGCTCCCGCCGGACGAGGCGCGCCCTCATCTGGAGGCCGTGGTATCGGCCCGGCCGGACGACGCCGAGGCGCGCCGTCTGCTGGCCCAGGTCCTGCGCGACGGCGGCCATCTCCCGGAGGCCCTGGAGCAGTATGGGAAGGCGATCGTCCTGGCCCCCGCGGACGAGACCGCCCGCCTGGGAGAGGCCGAGACCCTGGTTCGCCTCGGCCGCTACGCCGACGCCCGGCGCCGGCTGGAGGAGGATCTCAAGCAGATGCCCTCCAGCGGTCTGCTGAGCCACGCCCTGGCCCGCCTCCTCGCCGCCTGCCCGGACCGCTCCGTGCGCGACGGCGCCCGCGCGCTGGCGCTGGCTCAGGCCGTCTGGCAGGCGCAGCCCTCCGCCACCCACGCCCGCACGGTGGCGCTGGCCCTGGCCGAGCTCGGCCGTTGCGAGGAGGCGGCGCAGTGGCGGCGGACGGCGGGGGACCCGGAGGAGGCGCGGGCGGGAGAGCCGTGCCGGCCGTGAGCCGTTCCACGCAACCTCCGGCCCGGCCGGACGTATCCAACCCGATGCGCAATCGAGCTGCGCTCAAAGGAGATCAAGTCATGTCCAAGCTGAAGCTGCGTCTTGCCGGTCTGGCGTTCATCGGTCTCAGTCTGCTCGTCGCGGGAGCCCATACCGCGTCGGCGGACTGTATAGACGTCGTGCTGTACGGCACCAATCCCGCGACGGGGGAGTGCAAGCGGGTCGATCCGTGCAACATCCCGTCGGGCTGGACCGTCAGCTCCCAGGAGTGTCCGGTGGTCGGGTAGGTGCGCCCGCAGGGGCGGTCCCACGGGCCGTCCCTGCTTCTCTCAGATTCTCCCCGCAGACGAGACCTGAAGGGTTGACTTATTCGGAAGCTTCGATGAGCATCGGGGCGGAAGGACCTTTCCACTGAAGGAGGAAAACATGTCCAAGATGAAGCTGCGTCTGCTGGGGTTGGCGTTCATCGGTCTCAGTCTCCTGCCTCTGGGGGCCAAGCCCGTGTCCGCGTGCATCGACATGGTCGTGTGGGCCACCAATCCCAAGACGGGGGAGTGCCGCGAGTTCCCCACCCCCTGCCAGGTGCCACAGGGCTGGGTCATCAATCACACCGGCTGCCCGACCACGTCGTAGTCTGGGGATCGATCCCCGGCGCGAGGTGGGGTGAGGGAAAACCACTGGCTCCTTCGTCGTTCAGGTCGTGCGCAGGCAATGAGCCTGCCCGCGAAATGAACAACAAGGAGCCTTTCGATGTCACCCCTGAAGTTTTTCCGTAGCACGCTACTGCTCACCTTCCTTCTTTTCGGGGCGCTCGGAGCCGCTCAGGCCGATCCCCTGACGGTTTACGACGATCAGCTTCAGAACGGTTTTGTCCTGTGGGGCTGGTCGGGCCTCGTCTACGATCTCAACCACACCGCCACGGTCAAATACGGCGGCAGCGCCATCTCCCTGGAGCCGGACTACTGGCGGGCGCTGTTCCTTCACCGCGACGCGGGGATCGACTCCGCGCAGTATTCGGGCGTCGAATTCTGGGTCTACGGAGGGGCCACGGGCGGCCAGAAGCTCCGGGTCTGGGGCGCCAACGGCGGCACCCCCATCGGGAACGGCGCGCCGGTCGAGGCCGTGGTCCCCGGCGGCATCCCCGCGGGGCAGTGGGTCCACGTCCAGATGCCCTTCGCGAAGATGGGCGTGCTCTCCGGCACCTTCGACGGCCTCTGGATCCAGGCGGACGTCAACGCCGACCAGCCGGGCGTCGTGATCGACGACATCGAGCTGATGGTCCCGCCCTCGAACGTCGTCTACGACGACAACCTCCGCAACGGCTTCGTCGACTGGAGCTGGCCCGGCCCTCCGCCGATGCAGACGAGCGTGGTCCATTCCGGGAGCGCGGCGCTCGACTTCAATCCGGATCACTACGCGGGAGTCTTCTATCACCGCGATTCCGGCATCAGCCTGACGGAGTACTCTGGCCTCCAACTCTGGATCCATGGCGGGACCACCGGCTTCCAGTCCCTGCAGGTGGCGCTCAAGTCCGGGTCCACCGTGTTCGGGCCGGTGCCGATCGACCTGCGTTACATCGTCGGCTACAAGTTCCTGCAGCCCGGGATGTGGGTGCAGGTCAAGATCCCCTTCACCGCCTTCGGCACAAACCTTTCCAATATCGACGGGATCATCATCCAGGATTCCACCGGCGGCGATCAGGCGGACATCTATCTCGACGACTTCCAGCTCACCCTGGCGCCGGTCAAGGTCCAGGTCTCGCCGCAGGCCGTGGGGCGCGCCATCAGCCCGCAGATCTACGGCGTCAATTTCGGCTCCGCGGCCCAGGCCAACCGCATGCACTGGCCCGTGCGCCGCTGGGGCGGCAACGCCACCACCCGCTACTCCTGGCAATTCGACGCGACGAACCGGGGCTTCGACTGGTTCTTCCTCAACGGTCCCTGGAGCCAGACGGTCCCCCCGAGCCTGCCGTACGGCTCGGCCGCGGACAACTTCGTGACCGACACGCGCGCGGCGGGCGGCGAGGCGCTGGTGACCGTGCCCATCATCGGCTGGACCCCCATGGACAACCAGAAGCGGCCCGGCTTCCCGGTCCACGTCTACCCGGACCAGACCGCCACGGAGTGCACGGCCTCGGGCAACGCCCCCTGGTGCGACCCTGACGCGGGGAACGGCGTGCGGACCGACGGCTCGCTCATCACCACCGACCCGCACTACACGTCGCGGGAGGCCGATCCCACCTTCGTCACCGACTGGATGGCGCACCTCGCCTCGCAATTCGGCACGGCCGCGCAGGGGGGCGTGCGGTACTACGCGCTCGACAACGAGCCGATGCTGTGGGACACGGCGCACCGGGACGTCCATCCGTCGCCCGTGACCTACGACGAGATCTGGCAGCGGACGGTCGCCTACGCCTCGGCCATCAAGGCCCAGGACCCGGCCGCCCAGATCTTCGGGCCCGACACCTGGGGCTGGTGTGACCTCTTCGCCTCTTCCGCCGATCACGAGGGAGATTGCACCGACGGTCCCGACCGCGCGGCCCACGGCGGCCTGCCGTTCCTCGACTGGTATCTCAAGCAGGTGGGGGACTACCAGCGCGCGAACGGCGTCCGCCTGGTGGATTGGGTCGACCTCCACTTCTACCCGCAGGGGAGCGCGATCACCCTCTCGAACGACGAGGGCTCCTCGGCCTCCCTGCGCCGCCTGCGCTCGCTGCGGGCTCTCTACGATCCCAGCTACGTGGACGAGTCGTGGATCGGCCAGCCGGTCAACCTCATCCCCCGCGTCCGGCAGTGGATCAACAACCGGCTGCTCGGCGCCAGGCTGGCCATCACCGAGTACAACTGGGGCGCGGACCAGGGGATCTCGAGCGCGCTGGCCCAGGCCGAGGCGCTCGCCATCTTCGGCCGCGAGGGGGTGGGGCTCGCCACCCGCTGGGAGGCGCCGGCGGAGCTCAGCCGGGTGGAGGACGCCTTCCGGCTCTACCTCAACTACGACGGCCAGGGCGGCCGCGTCTCGGGCTCGAGCGTCGCGACGACCAGCTCCGTGACGGACGCGGTCGGCGCCTACACGGTGCTGGCCGACAACGCCCAGGACCGGCTGTACGTGCTCCTCTTCAACCGGGACACGATCGCGCGTCCGGTGGACGTCGCCCTGACCACCGGCGGCCTCGCCGGCCCGGCGCCGGCCTTCTATCGTCTCGACGAGTCGGGCCTGCAGCCGCTCAACCCGAAGGTGGGCCTCAACCCCAAGGGTTTCTCGGTGACCCTGAGCCCGCGCACGGCGACCCTGGCGGTCGTCAGCCTCTGCCCGGGCGGGCAGCTCTGCTTCTGAGCCGGCTCCAGAGCATCAACTGAAGGCGTCCTTTCTCGCCGGAGCCGCCCCTGTCGCGGCTCCGGTGTTTTTCGCTCGGCTCTGTCGGAGAAAGAGTGCGGACCGCGCCGTCCGGTCCTTGCGCACGGGCTGCCGCCGCAAACGTTATGATGAAGCGGCACCATGGCCGACCGGTACGCCGCGTTCGTGAGCTACGCCCACCGCGACCAGCCGTGGGTGAAGGCGCTCCAGACCAACCTCGAGCGCTGCCTTGCCATCGCCGGGCGCCCTGGCAAGGTGTTCCTCGACGAGGTGGACCTCGCCAGCGGGCGTTCCTGGGTGGGGCAGCTCCAGGCGGGCCTGGACCGTAGCGAGCATCTGATCCTGGTGGCCACCCCGGAGGCCCTGGCGTCGCCGCGAGTGGCCGATGAGTGGGGGAGCTTCATCGCCGGCCGGCCCGACTGGCACGACGGCCGCCTGCACGTCGTCCAGCTCGTGGACGTCCCCCTGCCGCCCTTCCTGGCCGCGATTCAATCTGTGGACTTCCGCGAATCCGGCGAGGAGCGCTACCGGCAGGCGCTACGCCGGTTGATGGGAGGGCTGCTCGGCAAGGCGGACGGCCGGGACCTGCCGGAGCTCCCGGCGAATCTCGAGATCCCCTCCCGGCCCACGGGCAGGCTGGCCGCTCCGGTGCGCTCCCGGCTGATCGAATGGCTGACCCCCGTTCTCGCCCGGAAAGCGCTCCGGCGCTCGTTGGCACTGGGGCTGGACCTCAAACCCGAAAGACTCGAGGGCCAGGGCTCCTGGGAATGTGCCGCCTCGGCGGCCCTGGTCTGGGCCACCGGCGAGGAGGAGCCGGTCACCGCCGCGCTACGGATCGTCGACACACTGCGGGAGACTCTGGACGAGGACGTGCCCGGCGAGGTGGCGGCGCTCGCGCCGTTGCGCCAGGAGCTCGCGGCTCTCCGCGCCGAGAGCCCCGAGCGAAGCCTGCTCGACTTCTGGCTGCAAGGAGTGGAGAAGGACCACGAACGGCTGCACCCCTTGCAGGACCAGATGGATCTCGGGCTGCTCGAACGGGTCTACGTTCAGTTGCAGGTGAGCGCCGGCACCCGGCGGATTCCGCACGCTGGAGCCGCCGGCGAGGCCGCGCCCGGAGAGTCGCCCCTGACATCCGCGCTCACCCTGCCCGGTCTGCTCGCGCTCGACCGCCGGGCGCACCCCTGGGTCACCGGCCGCTGGGTCCTGCTGGGCGATCCGGGGGCGGGCAAGACCACCCTGCTCCGCCATCTCGCGGCCACCCTGGCCCGGCAGGGGGGACAGCCGTTCCTGCCGCTGTTCGAATCGCTGCCGCGCCTGCTGCGCGAGGGCACCTTTCTGCTCGACCGCGTGGCTGAGCGCCTGACGCGCGCCGGGCATCCCGCCCAGGGGCTCGCCGGCGCTCTCGGCCAGGCGGGGAGGGACGGCAGGCTCCTTCTCCTCCTGGACGGCCTCGACGAGGTGCCGCGGGAGACGCGGGACAAGGCCGAGCAGCTCCTGCGCGACCTGGCGACCGACTGGCCCACCACCCCGATCGTCGTCACCAGCCGGCCTATCGGCTACCGTTCTCCGGCGAGCGACTTCCGCGAGGTCGAGGTCCTGCCGCTCGACCGCGCCAGCCGCCGGGAGCTCTTGGCCCGGCTCTTCGGCCGCGGCAGCGGAGCCCCCGACTTCGTCCGCGCCGATGCCGCGATGGAGGCGCTCGACGCCGCCGAGCTTCATGAGGTCGCCGGCAATCCGCTCTACCTCACCCTGATGGCCCTCCTCTTCGAGCAGGAGATCGCTCCCGACCGCAACCGCACCCGGCTTTATGACCAGGTCTTCGACCTCCTGCTCGACGGCAAGCACCGTCCCGGCGCCGAGCCGATGGACCGTAAGCCCGTGGTCCGGGCGGTGTTGCGCCAGCTCGCCTGCGGCATGACGGAGGACAACCGCGACGCCGAGCCGATCGAGGCGATCGAGGACCGGCTCTATCGCCCAGAGCTCGACGGGCTCCGCAGCGAGATCGAGCGCGCCGGCCGCTGGCGGGCCCGGCCGCGCCAGTTGCTGGACGACCTGGCCGAGCGCACGGGCATCCTGGGGCCGCACGACGGCGCCGCGGCCGACTGGCGCTTCTGGCACCGCACCTTCCGCGAGGCGCTCGCCGCCGAGCATCTGCGGGAGGAGTACCAGGGAAGAGACGGCAAGGCCAGGATTCTCGCCCGGGCGCGGGCCATCACGGCGGAGGAGGACCAGAGCCGCTGGGCCGAGCCGTTCGCCCTGCTGGCCGGCTGGGTCGACGACCCGGATGATCTGATCCGGGCCCTGGTCCAGGAGAACCGTCCTCTCGCCCTGCGCGCCCTCGCCACCGCGCAGCGTCTGCGCGACGAGACGCTGCGCGAGGTCCTCGCCCTGAGCGAGAAGTGGGAGGAGCGGGCGGAGGTCTACCAGCGTCTGCCGGAGCTGGTAGGCGACCCGCGAAGAGCCTTGGCTCTCATCGACCAGCTCCGTCGCCGGACGCGCAACGGCAACGATCTCTACTTCCTCGACGTAGCGCTGCAAGACGTCGTGCGCCGCTTCCCGGACCACGCCCGCGACGGCGAGGCGCTGGCCGCCCGCTTCTACGATCACATCAAAGCGCCCGCCGAGGATCTTTTCCGGTGGATCGAGACGCCTCGCGATGGCCGGGTGCCGCTCTGGAGGGAGATCCCGGCTGGGCGTTTCTGGATGGGGAGCCCCGAGGGCGAGGGGGATGGCGACGAGCATCCCCGTCATGAGGTGACGATCTCCGCCCCGTTCCAAATGGGCGCGGTGGCGGTGACGAACGCCCAATACGCCGCCTTCGACCCGAGTCACGACCCTACTTCGTGGCCGGGAGTGCCGGCGGATGAGCTCCTTCTCCGTCCGATCGTGGATGTGACCTGGTACGAGGCGGTGTCCTTCTGCCGCTGGCTGGCGGCCTCCTTCCCCTGGGCGCGCGGTGCCCGGCTGCCGGCCGAAGAGGAGTGGGAGTACGCCTGCCGTGCCGGCAGCCAGAGCCGCTACTGGAGCGGCGACGGCGAGAAAGATCTCGCCGAGGTGGGGTGGTACGAAGCCAACTCGGACGGCCGGACGCATCGAGTCGGCGAGAAGCCCGCCAACTCGTGGGGTCTTTACGATGTCCATGGCAATGTCTGGGAATGGACGCTGAGTGCTTGGTCCGACTCCTACGAGGGGAGGGAAGCGGGGTACCTCGTTGACCCCAAGGCGGTCGTCCCCTCGGCGGTCGCCGAGGATGGCAAGGAGCCCCCCAGCGGCGGCGGGCGCGTGTTTCGTGGCGGTAGCTGTTGGCTTGACGCGGTCTGGGCGCGCGCGGCGTACCGGGACCGCAGGAACCCGGGCATCGGGGGCGAGTATCGGGGCTTTCGCGTCCTGCTCCCCGCCGGCCCCGAGCTTTCGGCTGTAGATCTTAGATCATAGAGAGTGTCTCTTCTTCCGGCAGGCTCGGCAGCGGGCGGCAGGATGGGGCCCTGTTTGGCCGTTTGCTGCCAGCCAGCGCCGTTACCTGGCGGCATGGACGCCAGCCCAGCCGGATTCGGCCGACAGTCTGGTCCCCCTCACTCACCTTTCAGCCAACGAAAGCCGCCTGGGAGGTGCCAACCTTGCCGCGCCGGCGCCACCTCCGGCAGCCAGCGGCAAGAAACGGCAGCTCCCTCTCCGGCTCGCAGGCCGTCGCCGGTATGCAGCTCTTTTGACGGCCGCAGGAGACGCCGGCTTCGCGTGTTCCATGGAAGGAGGACAGACCGATGGATCTATCTGTACGCGAAGTCGCAACGCTCCTTGGCCGCAGCGGTCGCACGGTGAGAGCTCAGCTCACCCGCGGCGAGCTGGCCGGGGTCAAGCGGAATGGCCGCTGGCGCGTCGCGCGCCACAGCCTGCCGCTGACCGAGGCCCAGCGGCGGTCCCTCCAGAGCAAGGCGGATGCTCTTCGGCAGGCCGTTGAGGAGGCTCTGCCTTCCCGGATGGCGGCGACACCAGGGCAGCGCTCCCGCTCCGTGGCCGATCTCGACGCCTTTCGTTCCGGCGCCCGTCTGCTCGCCGCCGTGCGCACGTCTTCTCTCCTCCTGTCGCCATGAAAACCGCGCGCCATCTCTTCGCCCGCCTCTGCGACCCCGACCACCTCGACCGCGCGGCTGCGGCGACTGTCCGTGGCAAGCGCCGACGGTGTGACGTGGCTTCCTTTCTGTTCCGGCGGGAAGAGGAGCTCGCTCGGCTCCAGGCGGACCTCGAGGCGGGCCGCTATCAGCCCGGCAGGCCCGACCTCGTGGCCATCCGGGATCCCAAGCCGCGCCTGATTTCGCGGGTACCGATCGCCGACCGCGCCGTCCAGCGGCACCTGAGAAGAATGAAATTCCGTAGGGGCGGCCCTATGTGGCCGCCCTGGGTGGGGGGCGGTTCCGGCCCTGCGACCCCGACCCCACCCACCCAGGGCGGCCACTTAGGGCCGCCCCTACATGACTCCAATCCGCCGATCCACTTGTAAATTTTCTATAAACGCCCCGCTATCCCTCCCGCCCGCCGCCTTCTTCTACTCTGGATTTCGCCTCTTTCCGCCCCGTGTTCCGCTGGCCCGCGTTTTGCTTCTACCCGAAACGTGTGGTGAAGTTATTTTGACACGCAACGGGGGATGCCGATGCGAAATCTGGCGGGTCCACTGGGGCAGCCAAGAGCAAGCTTTGATCCGATCTATCGTTTTGCGAGGGGAGCGGCCTTCGCCGCCGTCTTCCTCGCCTTCAACCTGACCTTCTCCGGCTGCCGCACCCGGTCGGAATCTTCGCAGCAGACGCCGCCGCCCGCGTCGGCGCGCAATCCCGCCATCGCGGGGGCCAGGGTCGCCTCCCAGCCTCCCGGGCAGGACGACGGCCAGTGGCTGATGCCGGCCAAGAATTACGCGAGCACCCGCTACAGCGAGCTCGCCGAGATCAACGCCCGGAACGTCCAGAATCTCAAGGTCGCCTGGACCTTCTCGACCGGCAACACGCGGGGGCATGAGGCCGCGCCGCTCATCGTGGGCAGCACCATGTACGTGGTCGCGCCGTTCCCCAACTATCTTTATGCCCTCGACCTCGCCAATTCGGGGGCGGCCAAGTGGGTGTACAAGCCGCCCGTCGACGCCGCGGCCCAGGGTGTGGCCTGCTGCGATCACGTCAACCGGGGTGCGGCATACGATAATGGAAAGGTTTTCTACAACACGCTCGACGGCCAGACGGTGGCGGTGGACGCCAACACCGGCCAGGAGGTCTGGCGCACGCCGCTGGGCGACATCAACAAGGGCGAATCGATCACCATGGCGCCGCTGGTGGTCAAGGGCAAGGTCCTGGTGGGCAACAGCGGCGGCGAGTTCGGCGTGCGCGGCTGGCTGACCGCGCTCGACGAGGGGACCGGCAAGATCGCCTGGAAAGCCTACAGCACGGGTCCGGACAAGGACGTGCTGATCGGCCCCGACTTCAAGCCCTTCTACGCCATGGACCGCGGCAAGGACCTCGGCGTCTCCTCCTGGCCGCCCGAGGCCTGGCGCATCGGCGGCGGCACGGTGTGGGGGTGGATCTCCTACGATCCCGAGCTGAACATGATCTATTACGGCACCGGCAACCCCGGGCCGTGGAACCCCGACCAGCGTCCGGGGGACAACAAGTGGACGTGCGGCATCTTCGCCCGCGACGCCGACACCGGCCAGGCGAAATGGTTCTATCAGATCGGCCCGCACGATCATTTCGATTACGACGGCATCAACGAGATCGTGCTGCTCGACCTGGACGTCAACGGGGCTCGGCGCAAGGTGCTCGTCCGCCCCGAGCGCAACGGCTACATCTACATCATGGACCGGCAGACCGGCGAGGTGCTCTCGGCCGATCCGTACGTCTACATCACCACCACGACCGGCGTCGACATGAAGACCGGGCGGATGAAGGACGTGACGGAGAAGGAGACAGGGGCGGGGAAGACCGTGCGCCAGATCTGCCCGTCGGCGCCGGGGGCCAAGGATTGGCAGCCGTCCGCCTTCTCGCCGCGCACGGGGTTGCTCTATCTGCCCCACAACAACCTGTGCATGGATTTCCAGGGGATGGAGGCCAACTACATCGCCGGCACGCCGTTCGTGGGCGCCAACGTGCGGATGTATCCCGGCCCCGGCGGTCATCGCGGCTTCTTCACCGCCTGGGATCTCGCGGCGCACAAGCCGCGCTGGCAGATCAAGGAATTCTTCCCGGCCTGGAGCGGCGCCCTGGTCACCGCGGGGGACGTGGTCTTCTACGGCACCATGGAAGGTTGGTTCAAGGCGGTGAACGCCGCCACCGGCCAGGAGCTGTGGAAGTTCAAGACCGGCTCGGGGATCATCGGCCAGCCGGTCACCTACAAGGGGCCGGACGGCAAGCAGTACGTGGCCATCCTCTCGGGCGTGGGCGGCTGGTCCGGCGCCGTGGTGGCCGGCAAGCTCGATCCGCGCGACGCCACCGCCGCCCTCGGCTTCGTGGGCGCCATGGGCGACCTGCCCAAATATTCGACCCCCGGAGGCATGCTGTATGTCTTCGCGCTGCCGTAGGGGGCTGGCGTTGGCGGCGTTGGCCGTACTCGCCGCCGCCTGCTCCGGAAAGGGCGACGCCGCTCCGCAGCCCGTCCGCGAGCTGCGCGTTTGCGCGGATCCCAACAATCTGCCGTATTCGAACCGGAACGGCGAGGGATTCGAGAACCGGCTGGCCGAGATGGTGGCCCGCGATCTCCATGCCCGCCTGGTCTACACCTGGTGGCCGCAGCACCGGGGGTTCATCCGCAACACGCTCAAGGCGGGCCTGTGCGACGTGATGATGGGGCTGCCGAGCAGCGTCGAGCTGGCCTCCACCACGCGCCCCTACTACCGGTCCACCTACGTCTTCGTCTCCCGCAAGGACCGGGGGATCGACGTCCGCTCATTCGACGATCCGATGCTCCGCAAGCTGAGCATCGGGGTGCAGATGATCGGCGACGACGGCACCAACTCGCCGCCGGCGCACGCCCTCTCCAACCGGGGGATCGTCAACAACATCAAGGGTTATTCGGTGTACGGCGACTACTCCCAGCCCAACCCCCCCGCCCGCATCGTCGAGGCGGTCGCGAAGGGGGACGTCGACATGGCGGTGGTCTGGGGGCCGCTCGCCGGCTACTTCGCGCCGCGCCAGAAGGTGTCGCTGGAGCTGGTGCCGGTCTCGCCGCAGATCGACCGGCCGTTCCTCCCCTTCGTGTTCGACGTCTCGATGGCGGTGCGGCGCGGGGACGACAAGCTGCACGCGGAGCTCGAGTCGTTCATCGAGCGCCGGCAATCCGAGATCGACGCCCTGCTGGACCGCTACGGGGTCCCGCGGGTGGGAGCGACCTCTTGAGGGAAGGAAAGGACGCCATGCGACGCGCTCGCGGTTTCGTGCTCGTCTCCTGCGCGGTCGCGGCGGGCCTCGCGCTCGCCGGCTGCCCGCGGGAGGCGCGGAAATTCCACTCGCTGCCGGCGGAGAACGCCCGGCCGGAGCCGGTGCGGCTGGTGAGCCTGCAGCCCGGCGCGCCGCGCCCCAAGCAGGCCGCGGGCGGCCCCTACGAGGGGAACGCCTGGGCGATCAACCAGGGGGAGCGGCTCTACGAGCAGTACAACTGTGTGGGGTGCCACTTCCACGGCGGCGGGGGGATCGGCCCGCCGCTGATGGACGAGCTGTGGATCTACGGCGGCAGCGGCCAGAACATCCACGACACGATCGTCCAGGGGCGGCCGAACGGCATGCCCTCCTACGGCGGCCACATCCCGGACGATCAGATCTGGATGATCGCCGCCTACGTGCGCACGCTCTCGGGCCAGGTGCCGAAGCCGGAACGGCCCACTCGCAGCGACGAGCTCTTCCCGCATCCCTCCGAGCAGGCGATGCCGGCGAAGGGGGAGAAGGCGCAGAAAGCGAGTCATCCGGGATGAGAGAGAAGATCGCCCTCCTCCTCCGCCCGGGATTGAAATCCCGGGCTACCTACGGCCGCCCCTGTCCGGGGCTCCAAGAAAAAGGGTTTCTGAAGTCCCGGATGGGACGGCCTTCGGTAGCCCGGGATTTCAATCCCGGGCGGTCGCGCGGGTCATCCGTCGGGTCTTGGGCCTTCCTCCTCCCCAACTGGATCGGCGGCCACTCCGCCCTCCATCCGCACGGGGTGCAGGCCGCCCATATCGAGGACCTCTGGTGGCTGATGTTCTGGGTTTGCTCGGCGGTGTTCGTGGCGGTGATGGTGGCCCTCGGCGTCGCGATCACCCGGCGGCCGCGGGAGAGCGGACCGCCGGGCGCCATCCCGCCCGAGCGGCACGCGCGGATGAGCCGGGTGGTGGCGGGCGCGGTGGGGGTGACCGTTCTCGTCCTGTTCGTGCTGCTGTTCGCCAGCGTCTCCACGGGCCGGGCGATCGAGTCGTTGCGCACCTCGAAGGCGATCACGGTTAAGCTCACCGGCCACCAGTGGTGGTGGGAGGTGGAGTACAAGGACCCGGTGCCGGAGCACATCGTGCAGACCGCCAACGAGATCCACATCCCAGCCGGTCAGCCGGTGCGGGTCGAGCTGGCCTCGGCCGACGTGATCCACAGCTTCTGGGTCCCCAGCCTGCACGGCAAGCGGGACCTGATCCCCGGCCACAGCTCGGAGATCTGGATCCAGGCGGACCGCCCCGGCGTCTACCGCGGCTTCTGCGCCGAGCTCTGCGGCCACCAGCACGCCCACATGGGATTGCTGGTGATCGCCGATCCTCCGGCGCGATACGCCGCCTGGTACGCCGGCCAGCTCCAGACCCCGCCTCCGCCCACCAATGCGCTCCTGCAGCGCGGCCGGCAGGTGGTGGAGTCGGCCCCCTGCGCCGTCTGCCACAACATCCAGGGGACGCAGGCCTCGGGCAAGCTCGGCCCCGATCTCACCCACATCGCCAGCCGCCGCACGATCGCCGCCGCGACCCTGCCCAACACCCCGGGCAACCTGGGCGGCTGGATCGTCGATCCCCAGACCATCAAACCCGGGAATCAGATGCCGGCCAACAGCCTCGCCTCCGAGGACCTGCAGGCCGTGCTTGCTTATCTGGAGAGCCTCAAATGAGCGCGGAGCCGATCGACGCGGGGCTGGTGGCGGACGACGCTGACGCTGAGGACTGCCGGCTGCTCGAGCGGACCTGGAAGTACGCCTCCGGCCTCTGGGGGTGGATCGCCGAGGTGGATCACACGCGGATCGGCGTGCGCTACATCGTCACCGCCCTGATCTTCTTCGCCCTGGGAGGGATCGAGGCGCTGCTGATGCGCGTGCAGCTCGCCAAGCCCGAGAACGGGTTCCTCAACCCGGACCTCTACAACGAGATCTTCACCACGCACGGCTCGACGATGATGTTCCTCTTCGCCGTGCCGATCATGTTGGGTCTGGGCGTCTACTTCGTGCCGCTGATGGTGGGCACGCGCAACATGGCCTTCCCGCGATTGAACGCGTTTTCCTACTACGTCTATCTGATCGGCGGGCTCTTCCTCTACACGGCGTTCTTCCTCAACACCGGGCCGGACGCCGGGTGGTTCGCCTACGTCCCCCTCTCGGGCCCCCAGTTCAGCCCCGGCAAGCGGATGGACGTCTGGGGCCAGATGGTCACCTTCACCGAGATCTCAGCCATGTCGGTGGCGGTCAACATCATCACCACCGCCTTCAAGCAGCGGGCGCCGGGCATGTCGCTCAACCGCATCCCGATCTTCGTCTGGTCGATGATCGTGACCTCGTTCATGGTGATCTTCGCCATGCCGGCGGTGGCCCTGGCGAGCCAGATGCTGCCTCTCGACCGGCTGATCGACACCCACTTCTTCAATCCGGCGGAGGGCGGGGACGTGCTGCTTTGGCAGCACCTCTTCTGGTTCTTCGGGCATCCGGAGGTCTACATCATCTTCATCCCGGCGACGGGGATCGTGTCGACGATCCTCGCACCCTTCACCCGGCGCGAGGTGTTCGGCTACATGGCGCTCGTGCTCTCGCTGGTGGCCACCGGCTTCATCGGCTTCGGCCTCTGGGTGCACCACATGTTCGCCACCGGCCTGCCCCAGCTCGGGCAGAGCTTCTTCACCGCCGCGAGCATCATGATCGCCATCCCCAGCGGGGTTCAGATCTTCTGCTGGCTGGCGACCCTGTGGGGAGGGAGGCTGCGCTTCCAGACGCCGCTCCTCTACGTCTTCGGCTTCATCTTCACTTTCATGATCGGGGGGCTGACCGGGGTGATGCTCGCCGCCGTGCCGCTCGACCTCCAGGTACACGACACCTTCTTCGTGGTGGCCCACTTTCACTACGTGCTGATCGGCGGCGCCGTCTTCCCGCTCCTCGGCGGGCTCTTCTACTGGTATCCGAAGATCACCGGGCGGATGCCCTCCGAGACGCTGGGCAAGCTCTCGTTCTGGCTGGTCTTCCTCGGCTTTCAGATCACGTTTTTCCCCCAGCACATCCTGGGGCTTCAGGGGATGCCGCGCCGGGTCTACACCTACCTGCCGGAGACGGGGTGGGGGGACCTCAACATGCTGTCCACGGTCGGCGCGTTCATCCTCGGCCTGGGCGTGCTGGTCTTCGTGATCAACATGATCGCCAGCCGGGTGAGCGGTCCTCTGGCCGGAGACGATCCCTGGGGGTCGGACACCCTGGAGTGGGCGACCTCCTCGCCGCCGCCGCCCTACAAATTCCAATACATCCCGACGGTCAGCGCCCGCGCCGCCCTGTGGAACCTGCGGGAGGACCAGCCGGTAGTGACCGGCCTGCGCAGCGATCGCCGGGAGGTCCTGATCACCAACATGATGGACGCTGACCCGGACCACCGGCAGGTCCTGCCCGGCCCCACGATCTGGCCCTTCTTCCTCTCGCTCGGCGTCGGCATCACGTTCATCGTCGGCATCTTCACCCCCTGGGGCCTGCCCATCGGCGCGGTGCCGGTCGCGATCTCGCTGGTCGGCTGGTTCTGGCCGCGGGGAGATCAGGGGCACAAGATCCTCAAGGAGAAGTCATGAGACAGCGGCCGGCGCTCGACGTCTCGGAGCTGCCCACCACCGCCTTCGGCACGCGCGACCCGCTCTGGTGGGGGGTGGTGGGCATCATGTGCATCGAGGGGACGATGTTCGCCCTCATGGCGGGGAGCTACTTCTACCTGCGCGGCGGCGCGAACCTCTGGCCGCCCGCGGGGACGCTCCACCCGGGGATCGGGATCACCACAACGAACCTGGTGATCCTGCTCCTCAGCATCATTCCCATGCACTTCGCGGCGAAGTCGGCGGAGAAGGAGGACCTGCCGGCGATCCGCCTCTGGCTGATCGTCGCGACCGTGCTCATGGTGACCTTCCTCGTCATCCGCTTCGTGATCCTGCACCGCCTCACCTTCCGCTGGGACAGCCACGCCTACGGCTCGGTGGTGTGGGTAACGGTGGGGCTCCACACATTGCACGTCATCACCGGCATCTGCGAGAACCTGCTGTTCATCACCCTCCTGACCAAGGGGCCGGTGGAGGACAAGCACATGGACGACCTCCGCCTGAACAGCATGTACTGGTACTTCGTGGTCGCCTGCTGGGTGCCCTTCTACTGCATCTTCTTCCTGGACCCGGGTCTGCTGGGCGCGACCGCGGGCTGAGGAGATTGAGATATGGCCGACCGCAGCCAAGAGATCAAGGAGCACCGCCCCGAGCGCCATGATGTCCTGCTCTGGATACCCGTGCTCGCCGGGCCAATCGCCTGGGCCCTGACCGAGCAGCTCAGCTATATGCTCACCCCCACCGCCTGCTGGACGGGGAACCACCTGCTCCTTTATATCGTGCCGATCTGCACATTGGTGATCGTGCTCGGCTGCGCCTTCTTCGCGCACGGCCGGTGGAAGCGGGAGCCGGAGGGGTCGACCGAGGCTGGGGCCCCTCGGGAATCACGCTCGCGCTTCATGGCCATGGCCGGGTTCTGGACTTGCGTCTTTTTCGCGGTGGTGATCCTGGCGGAGGCGGTGCCGAACCTGGTGCTGAGGGTGTGTGATTGATGGCTTTCCTGTTCCTCCACGCCGGCCACCATCTCGATGCCGGGACCGTCTTCGGTTGGTGGACATGGGATCCGTTCGTGATCCTCCTCCTCGCCGTCTCGGGCGCGCTCTACGCGGTGGGGCTCGCCCGGCTCTGGCGGCGGGCGGGGGTGGGGCAGGGGATCCGGCGGTGGCAGGCGGCCTGTTTCGCGGGCGGGTGGCTGGCGCTCGTCGTGGCGCTGAGCTCGCCGCTGGACGCCCTGGGGGGCATCCTCTTCTCGGCCCACATGGCGCAGCATGAGGTGCTGATCCTGATCGCCGCGCCGCTGATGGTGCTCGGCCGGCCGCTGGCGCCGTTCCTCTGGGCCCTGCCGCGCGACGTGCGCGAGGAGGCCGGGCGGGTCTCGCAGGCCCCCTGGTTCTCCGCCTCCTGGCGCCGGCTCACCGCGCCGGTCACCGTGTTCGTGCTTCACGGCCTGGCGCTCTGGATCTGGCACCTGCCGGGCCTCTACCAGGCGACGCTCGGCGACGATCTCATCCACGCCCTCCAGCACCTGAGCTTCTTCGGGAGCGCCGCCCTCTTCTGGTGGGCGCTGATCCACGGCCGGTTCGGCCGTCTGGGCTATGGGGCGGCCGTGGTCTACGTCTTCGCCACCTCGATGCACAGCGGAATCCTGGGCGCCCTCCTGACCTTCGCCCCCCGTTTGTGGTATCCCATCTACCAGGCGCGGACGAGCCGGTGGGGGCTCTCGCCGCTGGAGGACCAGCAGCTCGCCGGCCTCATCATGTGGATTCCCGCGGGAGTCGTCTTCATCTTCCTGGGGCTCGGCCTGTTCGCGGCCTGGCTGGGGGAGGCGGAGCGCCGGGTGGCCCACACCCGGAGCGAGGCGCTGCTGCGAACGATCGAAGGAGGGACGGGACATGGAGCTTGAGAGGACGCGCAAGGCGCTCGCCGGAGCCGGGCTGGCCCTGGCGCTCGCGCTGACCGGCTGTGACAGCAACGGCGGGCCGTCGGCGATTGAGCAGAAGGCGGCGGAGATGACCGGCGGCGAGCCGTCGCGGGGCAGGGACATCATCCGGCGCTATGGGTGCCAGACCTGTCACTCCATTCCGGGGGTCGAAGGGGCGCGCGGGCAGGTCGGCCCGTCGCTGGAGGGGATCGCCAGCCGCGCGTACCTCGCCGGCAAGCTTCCCAACACCCCGGCCAACATGCTCAAGTGGATCCGCGAGCCGCAGGAGGTCCAGCCGGGCACCGCGATGCCCGAGCTCGGCGTTACCGAGCAGGACGGCAAGGACATCGCGGCCTACCTCTACACCCTGCAACAATGACGACCCGCCGGGCTCTCCTCAAGTCCCTTCTCGCGGCGGGTGCGCTCGCCGGTTTCGGCCGGGAGGCCTTCGCCGTCCAACCCATCCGCCGCCCCAAGAGCGGCGACCGTCTGGTCCCCCTGGGGCTCCTTCTCGATCCCGACACCGCCGCAGGCCGCGGGGCACGCCTCGGGCTCGAGGAGGCGCAACGGGCCGGGCAGCTCCTGCACGTCGACATCTCGGCCGCCCCCACCTCCGAGTACGCCCTGATCGGCCTCGCCGCCCCGAAAGAAGAGCCCAGGGCGCTCTTCCTCGCCGTGGGGCCCTTACGCGATTCCGAGCCGCTCCGGCCGCACGTCTACTCCGTGGCCGCCAGCCCCTCCTTCCGGCGCCAGGCCCTCGAAAGCCACAAGGATCGCAAGGATCTGAAGGTCGTCGAATGGCACCCGAGTCTTGCCAAATTCGGCGCCGACGCCCTCAACCTCCGCTTCCGCCGCCGCTTCAACCAGCCCATGGACGAGGCGGCCTGGCGCGGCTGGATGGGGGTGAAGTTGGCCGCCGAGTTGGCCCTGCGCTTTCCGGGAGCCGCCGCCCCGGACAAGATCGGAGAGCTGAGCCTTGACGGCCACAAAGGGATGCCGCTCCACTTCGACCCCAAGGACCACCACCTGATCCAGCCGGTCTATCTGGTGGATGGGCAGGGGAGGGTGGTGGATGAGGTGGCTCCGGAGTGGAAGGAGTGAGCCTCGCCTCCCGCCCGGGATTGAAATCCCGGGCTACCGACAGTGGCCCCTCCCGGGGCCAGGGCAGACGCGGATTCCGACCGATCCCGGGAGGGATCGTTGTTGGTAGCCCGGGATTTCAATCCCGGGCGGGAGCCGCCGCCCTGCTTTGGTGTCTTTTCGCGCTTCCCCTCGCCGCCGCTCCCCTCGCCTACGTCACCAACGAGGTCGCGGGCACGGTGACCATCTTCGACACCGCCACCAACCAGGTGGTCTCGACGGTCAAGATGACCCCCGCCGGGGCCCGGCCGCGCGGCATTCAGCTCACGGCGGACGGCAAACGCGTCTACATCGCGCTGAGCGACATCGGTCGGCGGACGCAGACCCCGGCGGACTCGATCGTGGCCCTCGATCCCAAGACCTTCAAGGAGGTCGAGCGCTTCGACGCCGGCAGCGATCCCGAGCGCTTCGTGGTCACCCGCGACGGCTCCCGGCTCTACTCCGCCAACGAGGACGCGGGCCTGGCCACGGTAACCGACGTCAAGAAGAAAAAGGTGATCGCCTCGCTGGTGGTGGGCATCGAGCCCGAGGGGGTCGCGCTCAGCCCGGACGGCCGGTGGGTCTACGTCACGGCCGAGACGAGCAACACCGTCTCGGTGATCGACACCCGCAAGCTCCAGGTGGTCTCGACCTTCCTGGTCGATCCCCGGCCGCGCGTCGCCACCTTCTCGCCGGACGGCAAGCGGGCCTACGTCACGGCCGAGATCGGCGGCACTTTGACCGTCGTGGACGCCGTCCATCACAAGGTGCTGCGCACGATCAAGCTGACGTCCACGGCCAAGCCGGTGGGCGTGGTGGTCTCGCCGGACGGCAAGAAGATCTATGTGGCCAACGGCCACGGCAACTCGGTCTCGGTGATCGATTCCGTCACGGAGAAGCTGACGGCGACGATCCCCGTGGGCAAGCGCCCCTGGGGGATCGCCATCACCCGCGATGGCAAACGGCTCTACACCGCGAACGGCCTCAGCAACGACGTCTCGGTGATCGACACCGCCACCCTCAAGGTGATCGCTACCATCCCGGCGGGGAAGGGGGCCTGGGGGGTGGAGATCGGGCGGTGAGGCCATGGATGCGTTGACTCTGCTCTTCTTGGCGTGGGTGGGCGGTCCCCCCACCCCTCCCAACCAGGTGCCACCCGATTCCCAATCCTTCGTCGACACCCTCGTCGTCACAGCCGCGCGGTCCCAGGAGCGCCTGACCGACGCCGTGGCTCCGACCTCCGTTCTCACCCGCGAGGATCTCGCCCGCTCGCCCGGACTGACGCTCGACGAGCAGCTCCGGCAGATTCCCGGCTTCAGCCTGCTGCGGCGGTCGAGCAGCCTCACGGCCCATCCCACCTCACAGGGGGTCTCCCTGCGCGGGCTGGGACCCAGCGGGGCGAGCCGCACGCTGGTGCTCTTCGACGGCGTCCCCCTCAACGATCCGTTCGGCGGCTGGGTTTATTGGAACCGGCTGCCCCTCTCCGGGCTGCAAGCGGTCGAGGTGGCCCGCGGCTCCCTCTCCCAGCTCTATGGCAGCGCGGCCATGGGGGGCGCCATTCAGCTCCTGCCGCGCGCCCCCCGGCCGGACACCCTGGAGGTGACCGCGCGCGGCGGCGACTACCGGACGGGCGATCTCGAAGTCTTCGCTTCAGACGCGGCGGCGAACGGACGATGGGGATACTCCCTCGCGGGCCGGCTCTTCGACACGGACGGCTTCTACATTGTCTCTCCGGAAGACCGGGGTGCGGTCGACCGGCCGGCCACGGTCGACTTCGGCACCCTTTTCGGACGCGTCGAGATGGGGCGCTATCACGTGGGGATCAACGCCTTTCGGGAGGAGCGGGGGAACGGCACCGCGCTCCAGACGAACGACACCAGCCTGCAATCCCTGGAGGCGGGTTGGTCCGGCGATCACTGGGAGTGGGACGCCTTCGGGCAGACGCAACGCTTCCGCAGCACCTTCTCGCGCATCCTGCCGGACCGCTCCCAGGAATTCCTCACGGCGCGGCAGGACTTCGTCGTGGACGGCTGGGGGGGCTCGGCCGCCTGGCGCTCCGGCGGCGGCTTCCTGGCCGGGGTGGATGTGCGCAGCACCTCCTGGGACGATCAGGACCAGACCCTCGGCGGCCTCTACGCCCAACAGACCCTGGGCGTCACCTCCCGGCTCGATCTCCAGCTTGGGGTCCGGCTCGATCTCTGGGCGAGCGAGAAGACGAGGACCAGCCTCAATCCCCGGCTCGGCGCCCTCTTCCGCGCCTCGGACGCCGTGACCCTCCGCGCCTCGGTATACCGGGGGTTCCGGGCGCCCACCCTCAACGAGCTCTACCGTCCCTTCCGGGTGGGGAACGTCCAGACCGAGGCCAATCCAAACCTGCGCGAGGAGCGCCTGCTGGGAGCGGAGATCGGCGCGGATTTTCACCCCTCGGCCAGCCTTTTCGGCCGCCTCAACCTCTTCCGTAACCGGATCGACGGCGCGGTGGGGAACGTCACGATCTTGGTGACGCCGCAGCTCATCACCCGCCGGCGCGAGAACCTGGACCGGGTGAATGCCCAGGGGCTGGAGGCCGAGCTCCATCTGCGCCCCCGACCCCACTGGGAGCTCCAAGCGTCCTATCTCTACACGGACTCCACGGTCGAGCGTACCGGCCTGCGTGTCCCCCAAGTCCCCCGCAATCAGGGCTCTTTCGGGATCGCCTTCGACGGCCCTCTCGCCGTCCTCCTCCAGGGGCGCTGGGCCGGCGAGCAGTTCGACGACGATCTCAACCAGCTTCCCCTGCGCGGCTACTTCGTGGCCGACCTCTCCCTGCGCCGGTCATTCGGGGACCGGCTGGCTGTCTTCCTTTCGGCGGAGAACCTCTTCAACCGCAAGGTGGCCACGGGGCGCACGCTGGTGGAGACGCTGGGGAATCCGCGGCTGGTGCAGCTTGGCGTGACGGTCAAAAGATAAAGAGACCCAAAGGACTCCCGGGACTGCAAAGACCTCAAGGACGGCGATACCGTCCTTGTTGTCCTTGCAGTCCTTTGGGTCCTTGATGTCCTTTACTCCTCGTACTGCGGGCAACTCAGCAGCAGGAGATGCCGGCCCGGCAACTCCCCAGGGCTCCGCCGCAGTCGGCGTCGCTCGTGCAGGGATAGCCGCAACTACAGACACAGGTCCGCAGCCGGGTCGGCTTTGACGCCATGAATTCAGGCTCGGGGGTCTTCTGCGGCGTCGTGGCCGAGCAGACCTGCTCCTTGCCGGAGACCGCGTCGAGGCTCAGTGTTCCCGCGCAGTCGGTCTGGGCCGGTGCTGTGAGAGCCGACGCCTCCGCGGCGAGGGCCGGAGCGGCGCTCAGAGCGATCCCGCAGAGCAGAGCGAGAGCGCACAATTCAAGGATACTCGTTCGGGGCATCTTGTCCTCCTTTCTAGCAGCAGGAGATGCCGGCCCGGCAGCTACCTACGGCTCCGCCGCAGTCCGCGTCGGTTTTGCAGGGAAACCCGCAACTGCAGCGACAGGTGCGCGTGCCCACCAGGAATTCCGGCTCCGGAGTCTGCGTCTGGGGAGCGGCGGTCGCGGGGCAGGTCTCGCCTTGGGCCGGAGCGAGCTTGCCGAGATCCAGGACCGGCTGGCAACCGGGCTGGGCCGCGGCGGCTACCGCCGGAGAGGCCGGGCTGTTGGCGGCGTTGGCAGAACCGGTACCGAGGACGACGAGGAGGGTTAGCGCGGAGATCGTCAACCCGAGAAGCTTTTTCATGAGGTACCTCCAGAAAGATCGCTCGTTCAACAACACGAGATGGTCTGGTCGCAGGAGGCGCCGCCGCAATCCGCGCTGGTGTGGCAGACCCGCTTGTTGACGCACCCGCAATGGCAGTAGCCCAGGCGGGCCGAGGGCGCTATCACGCCGGGCAATACGCTCTCCGGCTGCGCCGCCGAGCAGGTCTCCCCCTTGACGGCCGGCAGGACCGGCGCCTGCCCACAGCCACCGGGCGCCGGAGCGGCCGCCGCGACGGCCGGGAAGCCGGGAAGCTCGGCCGCGGAAGCGGGCGCCGCGCTCGCGAAGGCGGCGAGGATCAACGCGAAGACTGCCAATCCGAACACTTTCTTCACCATGACATCCTCCTTGGGTCCGGGAATCGACCGCGACAGGTCGCGTGGCGAGAAGGGCCCATTAAAAGAAGTGCCGGCCAGATCGCAAGAAGGGACTTTGCGCTATCCTGGTCTCGCGGCAAGCTCGACGTGCGAAGGGGGCCCGATGCGTAGATCCCGGATCGCGTTGCTCCTCGTGATGGCGCTCCTCCCGCTGGCAGGCTGCCGCCGGCTCCGGGCCGGCTCCGACGCCGGACCGCCGTCTCCCAAGGGACCGGAGGTCGCGCGGCTGCGGAGCGTGATGGAGACGGTCCGCCCTCTCTACCTTCCCCACGAGCCCTCCGCCTGGGACCTCGTCTTTCCAGAGCATGGCCAGACCTTCCAGGAGTATCTGGCGGTGAATCCCAACGTCCCGCGGCGGCGCCGGATCCTCTACGTCCGCCAACTGGGTGACCTCACCCCCGCGCAGCGCCGCATCCTGGAGATCACGGCCGAATACCTGGAGCAGTTCTACGGCCTGCAAACCCGAATCGCGCCCATCCTTCCCCTTGACCACGTGCCGGCCGGCGCCCGCCGCCTCAATCGGTTTCTGGGCAACGAGCAGATCCAGACCGGCTACCTGATGGACCTGCTGAAGCGGGCGTTGCCGGACGACGCCTTTGCCGAGATCGGCCTGACCGCCTCCGATCTCTATCCGGACGAGAAGATGAATTTCGTCTTCGGACAGGCCACGCTCCGGGACCGGGTCGGGGTGTGGTCGCTGTGCTGGCTCGGCGAGCCGGACCAGAGCGAGGCCGAACTCCGCACCACCCTGGCGCGGACGCTGAAGATCGCCAGCCATGAGACCGGTCATATGTTCTCCATCCCGCACTGCACGAAGTACGAGTGCATCATGAACGGCGCTCTCTCGCTCGGCGAGGTGGACTTTCACCCCTTCGACGCCTGTCCCGAGTGCATGGCGAAGATCTGCTGGGCGACCCGCTCCGACCCGCGCCAGCGCTATCAACGGCTGGCGAGCTTCTTCTCCCGCCAGCCCGGGCTGGCCGCCGCGCGCGCCTCCCTCGCCCGGCGCCGGGATGCGCTGGCCGCCCTGGCGGTACCTCCGGCGCGATCGCGGTAGGGCCTCCGATGCGGAGCTCCTGGCTCATGCTGCCCCTCGCGGTGGCCCTCCTGCCGCTCGCGGGCCGCCCACGGGACCCCGACGGTCCAGAGGTGGCGCGTCTGCGGGACGCGATGGAGAGGGTCCGCCCTCTCTACAAGCCCATGTTGCCGACCCTCTGGCCCTATCCGGAGGAGGGCCAGACCTTCCGGCAGTACCTGGCCTCCCGCCCCTACGTCCCGGACGGCAAACGCCGCGTCCTGTACGTTCAGCCGGTGGGGTCTTTCACTCCGGCCCAACTCCGGCTCGCGGAGCTCACGGCGGACTACCTGGAGCGCTCCTTCGGCCTGACGGTCCGTCTCGAGCCCCCTCTGCCGCTCGGCCCTGTGCCGTCCTGGGCCCATCGCTTCAACCCCCTGATGGAGACGGAGCAGATCAGGATCGACTACGTGATGGACCTGCTGGGGCGCGACCGGCCGGACGACGCCTTCGCCCAGATCGGCCTGACCGCCGTGGACCTGTATCCGAGCCAGAGATGGAATTACGTCTTCGGCGAGGCCGTACCCTTCTCTCGGGTCGGCGTCTGGTCCCTGTTCCGCTTCGGCCCGTTGGACAAGAGCCCGGAGGAGCTTCGCTATGCCCTGGTGCGGACACTGAAGACCGCGAGCCACGAGGTGGGACACCTGCTCTCCATCGAGCATTGCACGAAGCACCAATGTGTCATGAACGCCTCGAATTCTCTCGACGAGCTCGACAGCCATCCTCTTGACACCTGTCCGGAGTGCATGGCGAAGATCTGCTGGGCCACGGGATATGATCCGCGCCGGCGGTTCGAGCGGATGGCGGATTTCTTCGCCCGGCAGGGCATGGGCTCCGCCAGCGCCCTGTTCGCCCGGCGCCGGAAAGCCTTGGCGAAGGTGACAGGCGCATCCAGATAAGGGGTTAATTAGATATCCTCTAGGGTCGACCAACATACAGAAAGTGAATTCTTAGATTAGAGGTAGCTCCTTCTCTTGAAAGATTTATACTTGCTGTCAACATAAACTATCAGGTATTCAAGATATACAAGCAGCCGGGATTGTCTAGGGCCAGCCAAACGATTCATTTCGAATTTATCCTTCCAGATCCTGAGTTGGGGTATGTCCAAGGGAGTCAGGGATTCTCGTAATACTGTCAATGCTCGACCCACTGGATCGGTATGGAATGCTGTATCGACGATGCTCACGAGCAATTCTTTGTTGGCAATTGGATCAACTTTACCCAAGCTATATGCAATTTCACTGACGGCAAAGGAATCTCGTGCCAAGGTTTTTTCTTCCAGGAGCTTAGAGAGACTGGCGCTTGCGACAACCCTTCCTGCAGCGCCCAGTTGGCGGAGCTCTATATGACCTTGATTGCGCAGGGTCCTTCTGTTCGATAGGCACTTCTCGATTGTTCTCTTGAGCCGTGGTCCGGCCGTAACTGAGGCCTCTCTGATAATATCAGGTACATGGCTCCAGTCGGAGACGTACAGAGCATTGAATCCAAAACGTCTCCTTAGTAGGATCTCATTCCGGTTCTTTTCCGTCTTATGCCGGATTACTACATGTTTATGGAGAGGGGAGCCGAACTGGTTTACGATGGTATCGATAAAGAGATCGAAGTCGGGATCATCCAGGCCGAACCCGACAATCAGGAAATGGAAATTGGTCAAGAGGCTTTGGAAGAATGCCCGATAAGCAGGCGACTTGGCTAGGACCTCTCGGTAGGATTCTTGGGTCAATACAAGCTCATGTCTGGCGCCAAGAGATCCATGTGCTTTGAGCAAAAACGGCTCCGCAAAACGTTGCGAGAGGACGCGGACGATCTCAACTTCGTCGGTTGGTAGTATCCGGCGAAAATGACTAAGCTTAGGGTCTTTTTTCTCTGCAGCTTCGTGAGCTTGATCATAGTTGAACGTCACGATTCCGCGAGGCTGGGTTGCAAATAGGGCTGCATGAGTTTCGCTGTAGCTGCCCGGCTTCTCGGTAATGGCTTGTCGGAAGGCTCGATCAAACTCGCGCGGGTTTACTGAACGCAGGATGGAGGCCGCCATAATGAGATGACGACCCGAAGGCATGCCGGATTTGCGATTTTTCTTGAGGAGCGCTTCGCAATCTTTGCGCTCTCTAGTCTGGAGGTTCGGTCCAAATTTGAGGTTAAGCTCTTGAAGCAAGGAATGCCAGCTCGGAAGAGTGTTTTTACGGCTGCCCTTCCGGGGTAATCGTGTCGAGATCCCGGCACCTGTAAGGCATACAAGCCGATCGGAAGCGACAAGATCGCACAGCAGTTGGAAGCAAGGATCATTAGACCACGGTTTCAGTGGCATGAGAGATAGCCTGTCGGGAGGCGGAAATGATATCGCTCCAAAACTGGTTCCACAATCCCTGGAGGCGCTCGAGCTGCCCGTGATACTGCTCTAGCTCCTGAGTCGTGAAGCGCTGCCGTTCAACCATATCTCGAGCTGATTGGGCGTGCTCCACCTCCACTTCGGCGTGAAGCGCGAAGAATTCTAGGTCGTCCTCAGAAAAGCCCAAAGAACGAAGCCTTGCCAGGAGTGGACCGTAAGTTTCGACGGCCGAAGACTCCAAGAATTGATAGGTCGCAAGGGCGTAAGGCAGAGATTTGCCACCGAACGCGGTCTCCAGCTCATGGACATAGGCGAGGACCCCTGGTAAGACATCAGCCTCGGCCAGAGGAAGAGTGGAAACATCGACTCCAACGGCGGCGGCGAACCGTTCGAAGAGCACGGAATGAACCCTCTTCTCACTTCCACGGCCGAGCTCCTCATGGAGAACGTCTGCCAACATAGCGAGAGATTTCCGGTCGCAGAAGGGAATTGCCTGGAACAATCGAGCGAAGGCGATGACTTGATGAAGAGAAAAATAGTGATAGCTCTTACTGAAGGCTCGGAGAGCTGGGTGAGGGTCTTTCAACGTGCCAAGCCACTCAATCCAGTCCTGCTCTTGCTTATTGCTTTCCATGTATGAACTCCCTAATCAAGATGTCTTATTTTACTCGATTGGAGAGGCGGGCAACAGTCCTATTTAGGAAGGCCATGGGCACGATCCCAAACGGCGCGGAGTGAAGGACCTCCTGGTGCCGGTCTTCCGCGGCGGGGAGCGTGTCTACGATCCGCCGGGGCTGCCGGAGATCCGGACCCGGGTCCGCGAGCAGCTCGCCGGTTTCCACGAGGGGATCAAGCGCTTCGTCAATCCGCACCGCTATCCGGTGGGGCTGGAGCTGGGCTACTTCGATACTTCGAGCGCAAGACGGAGCTGGTGCTGGCAGCGCGGGGGGAACAAATAATAAACCGGCCTCCGGAAATGCCGCGGGCGCGGCGACCGGTCCAGGGGAGAACCCGGACCGGCCCGGAGGCCGGTACGCCGCGCGCGTTACTGCGCGGCTCTACAGTGTCAAGCGGGCGGTGCCCACAACCGCGGGATCCGCTCGCAGGCGGGATGGCCGCCGCCGTAACGGTCGACCATGGCAGGATAGTACTCCTCCGGCGGAAGAAGTGCAAACGAATTGAACATTTCGCATGAGCGAAGGTGGTCAATCCGTGGGCTGTCCTACCGCATGCCCGCCCCGGCCATGGCGTGCCCGGCCATCTGATGGCAGGACTGGGCGCAGCGGCGGCAGGCTTCGGCGCAGCGCCGCATGGTCTCGTCGTCCCCCATGTGCTCGCAGTCCTCGGCGCAGCGGTCGCACACCTCCGCGCAGGCGCCGCAGGTGAGGCGGTGGAGGTCCGAGCCGCGGATCATGAAGTTGGCGCTGGTCTCGCAGATCTCCGCACAGTCGAGCATCAGCCGGATGTGGGACGGCTCGGCGTGCCGGCCCCCCTTGGGCAGGCAATAGGTCAGGGCCGTCCGCAAGCAGACCTCGTGGCACTGCTGGCAGTTGTCGATACATTGCTCTAGCTCTTGCGCGTTGCTCTGGGCCATGAAGCACCTCCTTGGTATGTCAGAGGGGAGGGGGTGCAAGGGGTGGGCCATGAAGGGATTTTTTTGCTACCCTCAAGACCGGTATGAGCGTCGCGCACACCCATTCCCACGCCCACAGCCACTCGCACTCCCACGCGGGCGGGAGCCGCACGCGCATGACGTGGGTCCTCGGCCTGATCGTCCTCTACATGGTGGCCGAGGCGGTAGGGGGCTGGCTCACCGGGTCTCTGGCCCTGCTGGCGGACGCCGGGCACATGCTCTCCGACGCCGCGGCCCTGGGGCTCTCGGTCTTCGCCATGTCGATGGCGCGGCGCCCCCGCACCTCGAAGCGGACCTACGGCTATCGCCGCCTGGAGATCCTGGCCGCGCTCGCCAACGGCGCGACCCTGGTGGCGATCTCGATCCTGGTGCTGATCGAGGCGGTCCACCGGTTCGGCCGGCCCGAGGTGGTGGACGCGCCGGGGATGATGGGGATCGCCGCCGGCGGCCTGCTCGTCAACCTGGTGGCGCTCTGGATTCTCCACGAGGGGCGGGACGAGAGCCTGAACGTGCGCGGCGCCTGGCTGCACGTGCTCACCGACGCCCTGGGGAGCGTGCAGGCGATCGTGGCTGGTGCCGTGATCTGGGGCTTCGGCTGGCAGTGGGCCGACCCGGTGGCCTCGGTGCTGATCGCCCTGCTGGTGATCTATTCGGCCTGGTCGCTCCTCCGGGAAGCCACCGGCGTGCTGATGGAGCACGCGCCGGCCCACATCGACGTCGACCGGGTGCAGGAGGCCATGGCGGAGGTGTCCGGAGTGCTGGAGGTCCACGACCTGCACGTCTGGACGATCACCAGCGGCATGGAGTCCCTCTCGGCTCATGTGGTAGTGGAGGACCACCGCTTCGACTGCGAGATCCTGGGCGAGATCCGCACCAAGCTCCACGACCGCTTCGGCATCCACCACATCACGGTGCAGATCGAGACCGCGGCGTTCGAGGAGCACCCCGCGCCCTGTTGATCAGTCCTGTCCCTCGAACGACTACGAAGATGCACCTCTGTCTATGCGGGCCGTTCTAACCCCGGCCCCAGGAGGTCAATCATGCGCAAGCTTCTCTGTACCGGGCTCCTGCTCGGCGCCCTCTCCCTGGTTTTCAGCTCCGCCCCCACGGCCAGCGCGGCGAACTTCTCGAATTGCACCTACCAGTGCACCTGCTCCGGCCAAGCCCTGAAGTGCTGCGGCACCCCCCAGGTCTGCCAGCCCACGGCCGAGATCGGCTGCCCGCAGGTGTATAACTGCTGATCGCCCGCCGGTGCGCCCGGGGGCGGCGGATGCCGCCCCCTAATCTCCCGTCCATGCTAAAATCGCGATAGAGAAATTTGTCCGCGCAGGGGAATGTTCGCCCGGGTGTACCCGGAGTAGGAGCTGTATGCGCTTTTCAAGACCGTTCCTTGCCCTCGTCACCTTCCTGGCCGCCGGCCTTTCCGGAGCCGGGCTCCAGGCCGCCCAGACGAATCAACTGGTCCGCGTGCCGCAGGACGCGAAGACGCTCGACGCGGCGATCTCCCGCGTGGCCGACGGCGGCGTGATCGAGATGGCGGCAGGGACCTACCCGTCGCCCCCCAGCGGCTTCCGGATCAGCAATCTCCGCAAGGGGTTCACCGTCCGGGCGGCGGCGGGCGCCGCGGTGGCGATCGACGGCGGCGGCAGCCGCAGCCTCCTCCGGTTCGTCAACTCGGACCGCGGCCGGGGGAAGCGCGTGACCTTCCAGCGGATCGTCTTCCAGAACGGCTACAGCGCGGGCCTCAACGAGTCCGGAGGCGTGACCCTCGACAAGGCCGAGGCCCTCTTCCAGAGCAGCTCGTTCCTCAACAACCGCGCCGCGGCCACGCAGACCGGAGGCGGCGCGGTCAAGGTGCTGCCGGGGTCGAGCGCCACGTTCGTGAATTGCTCGTTCCGGGGGAATTCCTCGCCGTTGCGGGGAGGAGCCCTGGTCGTGCGCTCGTCCGACGTGACGATCCAGGGTGGGGACTTCACCGGCAACCGGACGAACCTGCCCGGCCACGACCCGGGCTCGTTCGGGGGCGCGATCATGGTGCTCGACGGCACCCTGAGCGTTACCGGCACCCGCTTCGAGGGGAACGAGGCGGGGTGGATCGGCGGCGCCATCTACGCCATCGGCAGTTGGGACCGCGGCTCGAGCGTCTCCGTGAGCCGCTCGACCTTCGTCAACAACCGGGCCGTGGCCGACCCCTGCTGCGTCAATCCGGTGCCGACCTCCGGCGGCGCGATCCACGCCGAGGACCTGACCACGCTGCGGGTCCAGGGCTCCCTGTTCGTCCAGAACCAGGCGGATTTCGGCGGCGGGGTGGACAGCTACCGGGCGGACGTCGAGCTCGACGGCTCGGTCTTCCAGCGGAACGAGGCGAACGTGGGTGGAGCGGTCTCCTCGCTCTCCGTGGACTTCGCCGACGGCTCGACGGACAACGGCGCGGCCAACCGGCGCCCCGCCCGTCTGGTGGTCGACCGCTCGTTGCTGCAGGGCGGGGGAGCGGTGCCCACGAGCGGCGGCTGCATCCTGGCGAGCGGCGACACCGCCCGGGCCTATGGAGGTGGCTCGGTCGCTCCGGCCGGCACCCTGGCGGACAACCGCTCGCGGGTGGAGATCCGCAACGCCGTCTTCTCGGATTGTGACGCCGCGGACGCCAGCAACGGCGGCTTCGGCGGTGCCCTGGCCGGGAACCTGATCGATCTCGATCTCCAGGATTCGATGATCCTCGACTCCGACGCCCGCGGCCCGGGCGCCGGGGGAGGAGCGCTGGCGCTGAAGCAGGATTCGAGCGCGCGCATCGTCCGCGCCACGTTCGCCCGCGACACCGCGGAGAAGTGGGGAGGGGCCCTCTTCCTTAGCGGCTCGACCGTCCAGATGGACGGCTGCCGCTTCTACGGCAACGACGTGGTGCCGGGCTTCTTCGAGGCCCTGAGCGACTCGCGCGGAGCGGCCCTCTACAGCATCCCGCGGGTCGATCCGGCGCACCCGAGCAACGTCGGCGGCGTGGTGGCCAATTCGTCTTTCGCCGACAGCCTGGGGATCCCCATCTGGGACGTCGATCCGCAGACCGGGCCGGTCAACCAGATGCGCTACGACGGCAACCGGTTCGAGCCTACCTCCTTCGGCGACCTCGTCTACGTGAGCACCCGGTTTGCCCAGGGCGGGGCGAGCGCCGCGACCCTCAACGCCCTCAAGAGCGCGGTCCCCAACACGCAGGTCTTCAGCCTGAGCGAGGGGGCGCTGGTGGCCGTCCCCGCTCCGGACGGCGTGGGCGCCGCGCCCACCGCGCCCACGGCGTCCCTCCTCGCCTATGCCTGGACCGGCGGCTCGGCGGCGCTCGGCTCCCAGGGCTTGAGTCAGCGGGCCGGGCTCCTGGAGGTGCCGCCCGGCAGCTACACTCTGGCGGTGGATCAGGCCCCCGCGGCGACGGTGCAGGCCACGGGCGCCTGCACGGCGGGCCCCACCCTGTGCCTGGCCGGCAACCGCTTCCGCGCCGAGGTGACCTGGAAGAACGGCTCCGTCTCGGCGCCTGCGCGGGCGGTGTCGATCTCGGGGGACACGGGCTACTTCTGGTTCGTCGACCCGGCCAACGTGGAGTTGGTCGTCAAGGTGCTCGACGGCCGCGGCATCAACGGCAGCTTCTGGGTCTTCTATGGAGGGCTGACCAACCTCGCCTACACCCTGACGATCACCGACACCGCCACCGGGGCGGTCAAGGTCTACACCAATCCGGCGGGCAAGTTCGCCAGCGCCGGCGACACCGGCGCCTTCCCGGCCCCGGCGGGCAAAGTCGCCGCGGCGCCGGTCTCCGGGGCCGCGGCGGAGGCCGAGCCTGAGATCGCGGGCAAGGCCGCCTGCGATCCGTCGGGCCTCTGCCTCAACGGCTCCCGCTTCCAGGTCGAGATCACCTGGAAGGACGCGGCGGGGAGGAGCAGCGCGGGTCATCCGGTGCCGCTCTCGGGCGACACCGGCTACTTCTGGTTCACCTCGCCGGACAACGTCGAGGTGGTGGTCAAGGTGCTCGACGCCCGCGGGCTGAACGGCCACTTCTGGGTCTTCTACGGCGCCCTCTCCAACCTGGGATACACCCTGACGGTGACCGACACCCAGACGGGGATGAAGAAGACCTACACCAATCCCCCCGGCCGCTTCGCCAGCCAGGGGGACACGGAGGCGCTGCCGGGCAATTAGAAGGGGAGGCGCCGCCCCTCGATCTCCAGCAGCCGGGACTTGGCCTCCAGGCCGCCGCCGAAGCCGGTGAGCGAGCCGTTCGAGCCGATCACCCGGTGGCAGGGGACGACGATGGGAATGGGGTTGGCGCCGTTGGCCCGCCCCACGGCCCGGGCGGCGCCAGGACGGCCGAGCGCCTGGGCAATTTCGCCATAGCTGCGGGTCTCGCCGAACGGGATCTTGCGCAGCTCCTCCCAGACCGAGCGCTCGAAAGGGGTCCCCTCCGGCGCCAGCCGGAGGTCGAAATCCCGGCGCTCGCCCGCGAAGTACTCCGCGAGCTGCCGGCGGAGCTCGGCCGTGCGGCCGGGGTCCTCGACGACGTCGATCCCCTCGTCCAACATCTGTTCCGTGATCTTCTGCGATTCGCGCCCCTTGGCGAATTCGATGCGGGCCACCGCTCCCGTCTCGTCGACGACGCAGAGGAGGGGGCCGCAGGGGCTGTCCATGGTGGTGGTGTAATAGGTGGTCATGGTTTTCAATCCTTCAGGGTTTGCCAGAGGTGGAAGGTGGCCCAGCTCCGGTAGGGAGCGAAGGCCTGCATCAGCTCCCGGGTCTCCTCCGGGCCCGGCCGGGCGGGGAGGTCGAAGAACCTCTCCAGCCCCCGCACGAGCCCGGCGTCGCCCACCGGGAGGCAATCCTCGAAACCGAAGCAGCGCATCATCAGGTAGTGGGCGGACCACGGCCCCAGCCCCCGCACGGCGAGGAGCTCCGACTCCATGCGCACGGCGGAGCCCGTCCCCAGGCGGTCGAGCGCCAGCCCGCCGGAGGCGAGGAGGCGGGCGGCGCCGATCAGGTACTCGGCCTTGCGGCGCGAGAACTGGTCGGGGACCAGGTCCTCGACTTCCAGGTTGGCCACCGCCTCGGCGCTCGGCGGGGTGTAGAGCCCTTCCCCCGCCGGGGTGCCGGTGCGCCGCACCAGCCGCTCACGCAGGGTGAAGGCGAAGGACAACGTGATCTGCTGGCCCACGATCACCCAGGCGAGAGCGTCGAACGGGTCCGGCACCTGGGGGATGCGGAGCCCCCGCCGCCCCTCGATCAGCGGCGTGAGCCGGGGGGAGGCCTCCATCTTCCGCTCGAAGGGGGCGGGATCGCGGTGGAGGCCCAGCAGGCGGAGGAAATGGGCGTGGGCCCGCGCCGCCGCGTCCGCCGGCAGGGGGCCGGGGGCCTCGATCGCGGCGCGGACGGCGCCGGCGCCGATCTCGGCTCGCAGCACCGCGGGAGCGCCGCCGAGCCGCACGCCGGTCGCCAGGCTCTTTCCCCGCACCCGCATCGTGAGGCTCCCCGCGTCCCGCCCCAGGTACTCCAGGGCCGGCGCCGTCGAGTAGGAGGAGGGAAGGGTGAGCCGGAAGTCCGAGGCCCCCAGCAGCCGCCGGTAGGCCGCCGGGGTCATCGCCGCCAGCCGCCGGAAATTCTCGTTGAAGGTGGAGAGCCCTTCGTAGCCCACCTCGAAGGCAACGTCCGCCACCGGGCGGTCGGTGGTCAGCAGCAGCCTTTGGGCGGCCTCCACCCGCGCCCGCGCCAGGACCTGGGCGGGGGTGGTGTGGAAGTGGAGGCGGAAGAGCTCGTGGAGCTTCGAGGAGCCGAGCCCGGAGACCCGTTCCAGGTCCTCGGCCCCCGCGAAGGCCGCGGGATCCCGCCGCATCCGCTCGACCAGAGTCTCCACGATCTCCTGGTCCGGGTCGTAGCGCTGATAGAAGTCGTCCGGCCGGCAGCGCTTGCAGGGGCGCAGCCCGGCCCGTAAAGCCGACTCGGGGTTGTCGAAAAAGCGTACGTTCTCCGGCTTGGGCTTGCGCGCCCGGCAGGAGGGAAGACAATAGATGCCGGTGGTGAGCACGCCGATCAAAAAGCGCCCGTTGTAAGCGGGATCGCTCGCCAGCATGCGGTCGATCATGCGTTCGCGTGCCAGTGCCATGACGCCACTATAGCTCTCCCGGGAGGGTCAATCCACCGGATTTCTCCGCCGGAATTTCGCCGGTGGCCGGCCGAATCGTCCGCGAGGGGGGTTGACAAGGATTTCGGGCTCTGGCATCCTTCGCCTCCTTGACGAGGACACCAATTATGAAACCGCAAGCTTTCCACACAGATTCGCTGCGCTGCCCCGGGATCAATCGTCCCGGGAGGAAGATCGCACCCTAGGAGAGCTTTCCACAGCGGCTTTCATTCGAAAGCCTTCCAGGGTGCGGCCCTGGAAGGCTTTTTCGCTTCCTGGGCCGTCAAAAGATTTTGATCTCCGGGCCTCAACAGCCCGGTTTTCGACCGGAAACCGTTTCGGTTCCGGCGGTGCACGCGCCTCGCGCGAGCGATCGGAGAGCGTGTATTCCGCGCCACGGGCTCTGAAACCGGACGGGGGAAGGTCTCAGCATGGATAGCTCAACGGATAGAGCACCGAGCGAGAGCTCGGGTGTTGCGGGTTCGATTCCCGCTCCAAGCACCAGGCGCCTGCAAAGCGCACCAGCAGTAAGGTTTTCCGGAAGGCGGGCGCCGCGTCCCCCGCCAGCCGGCCGCGGTGGGATCAGAGGATCGATCCCGCCGTGGACCGGCGGCACGCGAACGCGCTCTGCGGTCCGCGGATGCCGGCGCCGCTCAAACGCCGTAACGCCGGGCGAAAAGGACTGACGACGTTTTTCGATCAGACCCCCTCGTCCGGCGCCAGGGCGGAGTCGGCGGCGCCTCAAGCGGGCCCCGCGCGGGAGGTGTGGCGGGGCCGGCGCTCCGCCTTCCGGAGGCCGTTTTCACGCAAGGAGGTGTGAGATGTTGTTTCCGATGCGTTGGGTGACCATCCGCCAGCACGAGCGGGGCCTCCTGTTCGAGCGCGGCGTCTTCTCGCGGCTGCTCCTGCCGGGGAATCATCGGGTGATCGATCTGCGCGGTCACCGGACGTTGGAAAAGGTTTCGGTGCGCGAGGTCTCGTTTGTCCATCGGGATCTCGAGGTGATCGTCCGCTCCGGCGCGCTCGCGGGCCAGGCGCTGGTGCTCGATCTCAAGGATCACGAGCGGGCCCTGGTCTGGGTCGACGGCCGTATCGAGTCGGTGCGCGGCCCGGGGCTGCACGTCCTGTGGACGGCGTTCCACGAGGTGCGCGCCGAGATGATCGACGCCCGGCCGGTGCGCTTCGAGCGTCCGGACCTGCCGCTGGTGCTGGCCGTCCGCGGCGCCCGCGAGCTGCTCGAATCCACGGCCGTGGCGGCCGGTTGGGTCGGCCTGCTCTTCCAGGACGGCCGTCACGTGGCCACCCTGCCGCCCGGCGTCCACGCCTTCTGGCGGGGCGAGGGGCAGGCGCGCGTGATGCCGGTCGACCTGCGCGAGCGGTCGGCCGACGTCGCGGGGCAGGAGATCATGACCGCCGACAAGGTGACGCTGCGGCTCAACGCCCTGGTCGCCTACCGGGTCGCCGATCCGGTGAAGGCGGTGATGGAGGTGGAGGACGCCACGCAGGCCCTCTACCGCCAGGCGCAGCTCGCGCTACGGGCCGTGGTGGGGACCCGCGAGCTCGACGCGCTGCTGGCCGGCAAGGACGCGGTGTCGCGCGAGCTCCTGGAGATCCTGCGCAGCGAGGCGGCCGCGCTCGGCCTCGAGGTCAAGGCGGCCGGCATCCGCGACATCATCCTGCCGGGTGAGATGAAGGAGATCCTCAACCGGGTGACCGAGGCCCGCAAGGCCGCCGAGGCCGCCCTGGTGACCCGGCGCGAGGAGACGGCGGCGGTGCGCTCGCAGGCCAACACCGCGCGCATCTTCGAGTCGAGCCCGACCCTGATGCGGCTGCGCGAGCTGGAGGTCCTGGAGAAGGTGGCCGCGAAGGCCAACCTCTCCGTGGTCGTCGGCGACGGCGGCCTGGCCGAGCGGGTCGTCAAGCTGCTGTAGGAGCTCCCGGCGCCATCCTCCGCGGATGGCGCCGGTTTTTCTCCCCCGCTACAATCCCCGCCCATGACGGGCGATCCGCGCGCCTACACCTCCATCCGGACCAACGCCGCCCTGGCCGCGGCGGCGGAGCGCTGGGCCGCCGCGCCGGTGCTGGGGCTCGACACCGAGTTCGTCCGCACCAACACCTTCTACCACCGCCTGGGGCTGATCCAGGTCGCGGACGGCGAGACCTCCTGGCTGGTCGACCCCCTGGCGGCGCGCGACCTCTCCCCCCTGGCCAAGGTCTTCCGCTCCCCCGGCGTCAAGGTGCTGCACTCGGCGAGCGAGGACATCGAGGTCTTCTACCGCGCCCTCGGCGTGCTGCCGGAGCCGCTCTTCGACACCCAGATCGCCGGGGCCCTGGCGGGGGCGGGCGCCTTCCTGAGCTACCAGAAGCTGGTGGCGGCCTATCTCGGGGTCGAGCTGGCCAAGGAGGAGACCCGCACCGACTGGCTGGTCCGCCCGCTCTCTCCGGGCCAGCTCGCCTACGCGGCCGAGGACGTGGCCTACCTGGTCCCCCTCTACGAGCGGCTGAAGGCCGATCTGGAGGCCCTGGGGCGGCTCGACTGGGCGCTGGAGGACTCCGCGGCCCTGCTCGACACCTCCCGCTTCCAGGAGGACGACGAGTCGGCCTACCTCCGCGTCAAGGGGGCCGGCCGGCTCGACCGCCGTCAGCTCGGCGCCCTCCAGACCCTCTCCTCCTGGCGCGAGAAGGAGGCGCGGCGGCGCGACCTGCCGCGCAACTTCGTTTTGAAGGAGGGGCTGCTGCTCGACCTCGCCGTCCGCCGGCCGACAGAGGAGAAGGACCTCAAGCGCCTCCCCTCCTTCGACGCCCGGCAGGCGGCGCGCGACGGCTCCACCTGGCTGCAGCTCCTGGAGCAGGCGGGGGCGCGGCCGGAGTCCGAGCTGCCGCCCAGGATCACGGGCAAGCCCTTCTTGCCGGCCGCCCGGGCGGTCGAGACCCGCCTGCGCGACAAGGTGCGGGCGCGGGCCACGGAGCTCAACGTCCCCCCCGAGATCCTCGCCCCTCGCCGCGCCCTGGAGGCCCTGCTCCGGCTCAACCTCGGGAAGGCCGATCCCCGGCTCCCCCGCGAGCTGGAGGGGTGGCGCCGCCGGGCCATCGGCGAGGATCTCCTGCGCGAGGCGCGGTCGGCGTCCCCCTCCGGATAACCCGCCTTCCCGACATTTTGCGGTCCGTACCTCTTTGGCAGAATTCAGTGTTGTAGTAGGCTCAAGCTATGACAATCGATGATGAGGTGCGGCGGGCGACAAAGTTGCTGGAAACGGTCATGCAGGCGGCGGGCTTGACGCGGAAGGATCTCGACCAGCGGCTGGGCGCCGGGCCGGGGTACGTCAGCCAGGTCCTGACGGGGAGGATGGAGCTCAAGTTCCGCCACATCCTGGCGATCTTGAGGGCGTTGGAGGTGGAGCCGAGCGTCTTCTTCCAGACGCTCTATCCGGAGAACCGGCCCTCGACGGACACGGTGGTGATGGAGGAGTTCCTCCGCCGCTTCCAGAAGCTCGGCTTCGGCCCCCCGTCGGCCCCGCCGCCGGCTCCGGCCCTCGACCCCCAGGATCTGGAGCGGATGATCCAGAACGCGGTCCGCGCCGCCATGAGCGGGGCCACCGCGGGAGGAGATGCCGCCGCGAAGACAGAGCCGGGAGAACCGGTACATCCCGTCCCTGAAAATACGAAGCCCCGGGGCGGACGAAAACCCCGGGGCGGGAGCAGGGAGCCGAAGGGGGATTAGCCGAGAATCCGCTCTTTGTAGCCCAGCGCGCTCAGGAGCTCGGCACCCGCAGAGCGGAGGAGGGCCTCCGTCACCTGGCTCTTCTTGAGAGCCTCGTGCACGACGAGCAGCGTGCCGATCACCTCGCGGTGAATGCCGAACGAGCGGAAGGCCGCGATCGTCTCCTCGATCAGTGGCGCGATCTCCGCGTTCCGGCCGGCCCGGAGACAGAGGATCGCCAGGTCGATGGACACCATCGCCACGTAGCCGGGCATCCTGACCTCTTCGTAGCTCGCCAGCACTTCGCGGAAGCACCGCTCGGCGTGTTCTTCCTCCCCAAGCGCGGCGGCGATGCGGCCCTCCAGCCAGACGGATCTGATGGCGTCGACCCGCTCGAGTTGGGTCGAGAAGAACGCTTGGATGTATCCGAACAGCGACTGGGCCTGGGCGGCCTTCCCGCACTCCAAGAGAGACCAGATGAGGTTGAAGACACCGGCCATGACGAGCCGGGGGTCCCGCGCGGCGTCGATCATGGTGAGCCCTTGGGTGAGGAATGGAATTCCCTCTTCGGCCCGCAGGGCGTTCATCAGCGTGAAGCCCTTGCTGATCAAGGCGTTTCCCACCAAGTGCCGGTCCCCCACCTTCGCGTAGATGGCATAGACCACGTCGCGAAGCCGCAGGGCCTCGTCATAGCGGCGCAGGGTGGTATAGAGAGACGCCGTGAGATCCATGAGATAGGCGAGGAGCCGGGGATCGCCGGTCCCTTGGCCGGCACGGTCCACGGCGGCGGACAGGGTCGCCTCGGCGCTCGGAAGGTCTTCCACGATCCGCTGGGAGTTGCCGAGCTCCGCGAGCGCATACGCCTGGAGGTCGGCAAGAGCGGCCCTCCCGGACAAGCTCGGGCTCAACCTCTCCGACAAGGTGACAGCCAGCATCGCGGTCAGGACCATCGACTCCGGGTCGGTGTGGCGAAGAGCGCGGCACCTCTCGATCAACCTTTCGCAGCGGGTCCAATCCCGCCCCGTGGCATCGGCCTCCAGAGCCGGAGGCCGCGGGGTGACTACTTCCTTGAGGGTGGGAACGGCGGGGGCCCGTCGCTCTTCCACCGCTCGAGCCGAGGCGTACCGGCGAGCCGACGCGAAGGCCTTGAACAGGGGGAAGTCGTATTCGTTTCCGGAGCTCTCGGACGAGGGCTCGGGAAGCTGTGAAGGGGCACCGAGCATCACGGAGGCCAGCGGCTCCAGCTTCCTCTGGCACTCGGCGCAGCCATGGATCAAGTGAGCCAGGACGGGCGCAGCCTGACGTGGAGACATCTCCCCAAGCAGAAAGCGATCGAGCTCGGCAGGGCTGGGGTGATGTCTACGGCGATCTCCCTCATCCATTGGAAACCCTCCCACATAAAACAAATGTCCTGTAATTCTCGCACACTTTCCGTCTACTCAAAACGGCAACTACGCGAAAAGCCAGCCGAGCCTCAGGAGTGGCCATTGGGGTCTACCCCAATATTGAGATCTGTGCTGGCGCTGGACAGGCCATCGGTCGGAACGGGCTTTGAGGTGACATCCTTCGTTCGTTCCGCCGTCCCTTGGGAGGGGCCGCTCAGTAAGGTGCCAAGCCAGGAGAGGATCTGGTCGAAGAGGCTGGGGGCCTGGACCGTAGTGGCCCGGGAGGAATGGCGTGATCCCGGAGCCGCCGTCGCCGGCAGCGCGAAGCCGAGGATTGCCAGGAGCACAAGGACGGCTGTCAGGCGTCGAATGACGAGGGTCCGAGACATCGAGCATCCCTCCTAACCTGGGCATCGAGGCCTCCATGGCCTCCCGCTCAGGGGGCAGTACAAACGAATTTGCAATAGAGTAACACGTCTTTAGGTTCTCTTTCGAGCTCCCAAGAGACGCCTTCATTCTTAGAGGTGCTCTCAAGGGGCAAAAAACGAGCCGCCAGAGCCAAAAAAATTTTGGGAGGCTTTCTGGCCGCTGGGGGGGCGATCCGGCTCTCTTGACAGCGGAAATCGAGGGGTATAGAAGAATCAGACCACCAGCAACGGACCAAGCTTGGCCCGCTACAGGGAAGGGGGTAGGACTCGTGAAGAGGCCCCGGCTTATCTTCCGTGCTCTCCAGCTCGTGGGCACCGCTGCGGTCTTCGCGCTCGCAAACTGGTTCTCCGCCCTCTTCAGCTTCCCGTCCGGCGCCTCGTTCCTCTTCCCGCCCGCGGGGGTGTCGCTGGCGGCAGGCGCCGCCTTCGGATTCTGGGGTGTGGCCGGCGTGGTGCTCGGCGTCCTGCTGGCCCCCTGGGGCGCGGCCACGGTCCCGTCCGGCCTCCTGCTCTCCTGTCTCGCCAATGGTCTCGCGGCGGCCCTGCCGGCCTGGATGCTCCACCACCCGCGCGGCGGCGCGGCCCTGCGGCTGCGGCGGGCCTTCCTCTTCGGCGGCCTGCTCAACAACCTGGCCTCGGCCGTGGTGGGCAGCCTCGCGCTGGCCCTCCTGGGCCGGCTCCCCTGGGCCGTGCAGCCGCTGGCGAGCAATCTCTTCGCCTGGTGGACGAGCGACCTGATGGCCGCCCTGGTCCTGGGGCTGCCGGTGCTCCTCGCGCTGCGCCCCTCGGTGCTGCTGACCGACGGCCACCACGGCCTCCTGCGCGGCTGGCTGCGCGACCGCCCCGCCCTGCTCGAATGCGCCCTGATGACCCTCGCCGTCCTCGCCGCAATCGTCCTCGTCGACCGCACGGGCTGGGCGTTCCCCCACTGGCTGGCGATCGCTCTGGTTCTCCCCATTGCGCTGGCCGCCGTCCAGGGGGGCGCCGGCGCGGCCCTGGTCGTCAACGGCTTCGCGTCGGCGGGGTATCTGGCCGTGCTGATGGCGTCGTCCGGCCGCGATCCGGCCGCCCTGCGGGAGGTGCTGGCTCCGGGCTACACCACGGTGGGGGTCTGCAGTATGTTCGCCCTGGTGGGAGGGTGGCTCGCTGGCCGCAATCGCCGGCTGCTGGAGCAGGTGCGGGCCCACGAGCTGCAGCTCGAGCGGGACTTCGATCGCACCGTGGCCTCGCTCGCCGCCGCCATTGAGGCCAAGGACCCGACGACCGAGGGGCACGTCCAGCGGGTGGCGCACTTGGCGGTCCTGGTTGGCAGGCGGCTGCTTTCCAGCACATTGGGATCCTAAGCTTAGAATTCCACGTGGACAAGTTGTCGCGG
>JADMIO010703249.1_pt1 | contig 41368 bp, 34 predicted proteins | sample 8958161 | NCBI WGS metagenome assembly JADMIO01 (sample SAMN16585339, study PRJNA669376) | soil metagenome | isolation source: Crop rotation soil | place: USA: Cullars Rotation, Alabama | collected 2011 | reverse complement strand
TGCCGCTGGGAGTCTTTCAGCGCGGAAAATTGCTCAACTAACTGGCCTCGCGTGTAGGCGCGCGACCTTTCAAGCTCGGCCCGGCCTCGCGCCGTGAGCACTAGCTTGATCTGCCGGCGATCGCAGGTTCCCGGACAGCGATTGACCAGGTTCTTATCAACCAGTCCGCTGACCAGGCGCGAAGTCGTCGGCAGTGATGCACCAAGGAAATCAGCGACCTCCGAGAGATTCGCCTCCCGCAGAGCATGCAAAAGCACCATCGCGCGGAACTGCTCGATCGACAGCGCCTTGCTGCGCCGGCTGCGCATGTGCTTGCGCACCACGCCCACAACCGGCGGAAGAAGGTCGAGCAACTGTTCGATGCACTGGTCAGCGGAAGCTGTATTATTAATTGCCATTCACAATAGTTGTAAATTACAACTATTAATATAGTCTTTCTCCAGCCGGATTGTCCAGTGGTGTTCTGGTTATGCATGCTCGGACTGGCCGGGGCTTGCTAACCATGCGTCATTGCGTAACTTGCGTCTGCCCAAATAAAAAAGCCCGCCATGTGGGGCGGGCTGAATAAAGCAGTCAATTTACCGATCGACTCATTCAGGATGGAAGCGCAGTCGCTGTCCACCGATGGCTGCTTCGGCCATCAGGCCGCCCTTGGTATCGACAAAGGCAATGATGCCTTTTGTCGGATCCGCGGTCTTTCCGGCGCCAGCCGTCAGCGCGACGGCAGAAACATCCGCCGACATAGTGTATTCCTTGCCCGACGTGAAGTTGTCCATGTCCGACTGCTTCATGAAGATAAGCAATTCGCTGTAGCTTTGGGCTCCGGCTTGTAGACCAAAGGTGGCTTGTGTCACATCGGCATAGCCAATGCGTCGACCATTTTGATAGACTTCGCCCTTGCCATACGAGCCGCCAACAACAAAGCCGGCCTTGCCGATCTCAGGGAAGACGGCATAGCCAACCGATTTATTCAGCAGTTCCTGAAGCGTCGAATCCTTGGCGGTAAACGTGTCGATCGCCGCAGATGTGTTGGCGCTCAATACCGCTGCTTCGCTGTCGCTTCGGGGTGCGGCTGTGCTGCTGCAACCGGCGAGCAGTCCCGCCGCCATCACCGCCATCGCCGATGCCATCAATGCATTTCGCATATTAATACTCCTTGTAAAAGACCCATGCGGGCGCATTCGCGAACGTTTCACGAATGTCACACCTCGCTTCTCTCCCGCAGGCAAAATGCATTATCTCAGGGCGTGCCGAATTTGGGGACGTGCGAAATTGTTATGAATTCGAAATGCAGTTTGGGCGGGCGCGCATCCAAAAAAAGCAGCGGCTCCATCGGGGGCCGCCGCACGAATACCCGGTAATGGGGAATTATTGCGAGCGGAAGCGGATGCGCTGCCCGCCAACCGCGGCTTCAGCCATCAGGCCGCCCTTGGTGTCAACCAGAGCGACAACGCCCTTGGACGGATCGGACTTCGCCGCCGCGCCAGCAGTCAAAGCAACCGCCGAGACGTTGCCCGCAAGGGAGTATTCGTTGGACTTGAAGTTATCCAGGTCCGATTGTTTGAGGAAGATCAGCAACTCGCTGACAGCCTGGGCGCCGCCCTGCAAGCCGACGCTGATTTCGCTCACATCGGCAAAACCGACGCGCTGACCGGACTTATCGTAAACTTCACCCTTGCCGTACGAGCCGCCGACAATCCATCCCGCCTTGCCGATATTCGGGAAGACGACATAGGCGACGCACTTATCCATCAGCTGCTGAATGGTCGGATCCTTGGCCTTGAAGCTCTCAAGCGCCGCTTTACTTTGGGCAGCCAGCGACTCGGCCTGTCCTTCATTCTTGGGGCCCGGCTGGCACCCTCCAATCATTCCGATGGCCAGCACGGCCACCATCGACATCGTAATTACCTTCCTCATGGCGAATCTCCAGAAAATGCTATTCCTTCTAATGACCTGCCGCGGAACTCACCGCAGCCTTTGCGCCAGACAATAGACGCAATCACAAAGAATTCAACTGGGCCGGTATTTTGCATCAGCTTTTGAACTCGCCGCACTGGCTAATGGAAGGGCCACAATCGCTAACTCCGTCATTCAATTAGCGAATTGCTCGCTCCAATTAGCAAGTTGGCGGGTGCGCAATGCAAAAGTATGAAGACTGCAGCCCCGTTCTATGCCGCCTTTGTTTTGGCGTCGGCATACATGCTGGAGATTGCGATGAACTGTGATTCGATGGTCTGAAATGCCTTGACGATGTCAGGATCAAAATGCGATCCAGTGCTTTCGAGGATCGTCGCGCGGGCGCGATCATGGCCGAAGGCCTCTTTGTAAACCCGTTTGGACGTCAGCGCATCATACACATCCGCCAACGCGACAATTCGGGCGCACAGCGGAATGTCGTTCCCCTTGAGATGATTCGGATATCCTCTGCCGTCGAATTTCTCATGGTGGGCAAGTGCGATGTCGCGCGCCATCACCAGGAAGTCCGCCTCGGGATGATGTTCCAGGGCGGCTTCGAGCGTGCGGGCGCCAGTCAGGGCGTGCGTCTTCATGATCTCAAACTCGTCGGGTGTAAGCTTGCCGGGTTTGAGAAGGATCGCATCAGGAATGGCGACCTTGCCGATGTCGTGCAGCGGACTGGTCAGATAGATCGTCTGAATGTAACCGGGCGTAATGATTCGGGAAAACTTCGGCTGGCTCGCCAGCTGATGTGCCAGGATCCGCGAATAGTTCTGAACCCGCTCCAGGTGCTCGCCGGTTTCGGGATCGCGTGACTCGGCCAGCTTGGCCAGGGCAAAGATAGTCAGCTCGCGGGTTTCCAAGGCGAGCACCCGCTGCGCGGTGCGCACACGTACGCGCAATTCTTCGGGATGGAACGGCTTGGTCAGAAATTCATCAGCGCCGGCGGATAATCCTTCGACGGTTGAATCGGTTCCGGATTTCGACGTCAGCAGGATGATGAACACATAGCTTTGAAGGTTGGCGGCGCGGACGGCTTTGCACAGCTCCACGCCGCTCATGCCGGGCATCTCCCAGTCGGAAATCACAAGGTGATGCGATTCGTTCAGGATTTTGTCTAGCGCTTCACGTCCATCACACGCGATGGAGACGGTATGCCCGGCCGCAACGAGCGCATGACGGACGATCTCACGCGCGGTGGGACTGTCATCAACAACCAGTATTCGCATCGGATCGAACCCCCTTTCCGCAGCAGGCGTGACGCCCGATAATCTTTTACTGTCGGATAATTCCGTTGCGCCTGTCTTAATCGGGCAGGGATGCCGGAAGGTTTAGTTCCTTTTGTAGTTCCCCGCTTTTTCTCAATGAAGTGCTCCATTCGGACGATGAGCAGAATGTTCGCCAGAGTCCGTCTGATCTTCGCGCTATCGACACGATCCTGGTTTGTATGACCGCGCGAGATTGTCTCTATCAGGCCTCACCGGTGACGTCGAATCCAATAATCACATATATTGTAAATATATAGATCACGTCTTCTACGCGCTAGTGGTGATCTTTACATTGCGAATCAGGTTCAGATAACTAATAAAACGAACAGATTCACATTTTGATTAAGCGGAGTGCTCCCTTCAGACGATCAGACGTGTGTAAATGGAAACCACAGCACAAAGCACGTGCGATCCCGTGATCGCGGAGTTGATGGAACAACTTGCTGCGGAAACATCCAAGGTCGCCCAGGACGACCTGGGAGCGTTAGCCGCATTACACACGCGCTTTCAGAAGCTGCGTGAGGAAGTAAACCTCGCGAGTTCGGCGGATACCCGGAGCGAAGCATCTGCTATTGCAGCCAAGAGCGAGCAGCTGATTGAAAAGCTGATTCTGGGCGAGAGCGATAATGCCGAAGCCGCGCTTCAGCAGATTGTGCGCTCTGTCGAAGAGCTGAAAAGCACTGTAAATGGCGTCGCTTCGACTGATCTAGCTCCCGTGGTCACGCGCGAGGTCGCAAAGGAAGCTCCCGCGGCCGAACACGCCATCACGATCGATGCCGAAGTGGCGATGAATCCTGATGATACCGCGCTGGCAAACGAGTTCATCGGCGAAGCGACAGGCCATTTGGAATCGGCCGAGGCGAACCTGCTTAAGCTCGAAGAGTCGCACGATCCTGAGACGATCAACGCGATCTTTCGCGGTTTCCACACGATCAAAGGTGTCGCAGGATTTTTGAATCTCAAGCAGATCGGCGCCCTGGCCCATGCGGCCGAAAATCTGCTCGATCTGGCACGAAAAGGTAAAGTCGAAATCACCGGCGGAAATGTCGATGTCGTGCTGGAATCGATTGACCAGCTCAAAACGCTGCTGGCGGCGTTGGATGATGCGGTGAAAAACCAGCGTCCAGTCGCCGTGCAGCTCAAGCTACCCGGTCTGATTGCCCGCTTGAACGAAGCGGCTACGGGAAAGAAGTCGGCCGCTACTGCAAAGCCTATCGAGGCTGCGCCCCAAGCGTCTGGTGCGGTGCAGGAAGCCGCCGAGCCGGCTAAGACGGGCGGGCGAACCTCGTCCAGCGAGGCGACAGTCAAAGTTGCAACTGACCGGCTCGATGCGCTGATCAACACGGTCGGCGAATTGGTTATCGCCCAGTCGATGGTCAGCCAGGATGTGCTGGCCCTGGCATCGGGCTCGCAGCGGGTGATGCGCAATGCTTCGCATCTTTCGAAGATCACGCGAGCATTGCAGGACCTTTCGATGTCGATGCGAATGGTGCCGATCCAGGGTGTCTTCCAGAAGATGGCGCGGCTGGCACGCGATGTGGCGCGCAAGGCTGGCAAGGAAATTGATTTTCAGATGACCGGCGGGGAGACGGAGCTGGATCGCAATGTTGTCGAGGCGATCAGCGATCCGCTCGTACACATGGTACGAAATTCGATCGATCACGGCGTGGAATCGCCGGACAAGCGCGGGGAAGTAGGCAAGCCGCGCGCCGGTCGAGTCGAGCTCAAGGCTTTCCACGAAGCCGGCAATATAGTGATCGAGATCATCGATGACGGCCGCGGGCTGAATAAGAAAAGACTGGTCGAGAAAGCGATTGCGGCGGGAATTGTTACGCAAGATCAGGAATTGACCGAGCAGGAGATTTTCAAGCTGGTGTTCCATGCCGGCTTGTCGACTGCGGAAAAAATCACCGATATTTCCGGCCGTGGCGTGGGCATGGATGTCGTGCGCAAGAACGTTGAGTCACTCCGCGGCCGAATCGATATCACGTCAGTTGAAGGCAAAGGCGCGACGTTCTCTGTCCGCCTACCGCTGACGCTGGCCGTCATTGACGGTCTGGTTGTCCGCATCGGAGCGCAGCGATACATCATCCCGATTCTGACGGTTGAACAAAGCCTGCGTCCGACGGCCTCGCAGATTTCGACGCTCCAGAACCGCGCCGAGATGTGCATGATCCGCGGCAGCGTTTTGCCGCTATTCCGTTTGCATAAGTTGTTTAACGTCACGCCCAAGAGCACCGACCCCACGCAGTCACTGGTAGTCATCGTGCAGGACAACGATCGTCGCTGCTGCCTGATGGTGGATGAACTCGTCGGACAGCAGCAGGTGGTGATCAAATCCCTGGCCGACAGTCTGGGCGCCATTCGCGGGATCTCCGGGGGGGCGATCCTGGGTGATGGAAGTATCAGCCTGATTTTGGATGTGCCGGGGCTGATCGAGCTGGCCGTGAGCCAGCAGAAATAAGGAGCCAATCGTGAGCAATGCCACGCAAGTCAATCATGAGATTTCCGGGACGGCGAATCGCGCTGGTAAGTATCTGACCTTCGCCCTGGGCAAGGAGGAATACGGCCTGGAGATTCTCAAAGTCCGCGAAATCATCGGTTACATGGATATCACCGCTGTCCCGCGCACGCCAGGATATGTGAAGGGTGTAATCAATCTGCGCGGTCAGGTGATCAGCGTGATCGATCTTCGTGCCAAGTTCAGCATGGAATCCGTCGCCCGTACCGATCAGACCTGCATCATTGTCGTCGATATCCAGCAGAACGGCCGCCGACTCAACACCGGCATCGTCGTTGATCGCGTTTCGGAGGTTCTGAGCATCAGCGCCGACAAGATCGAGGAGCCACCTGCATTCGATTCCTCTGTCCAGATCGATTTCATTCTGGGCATGGGAAAGATCGGCGACAGCGTGAAGATCCTGCTCGACATCGACAAGGTATTGAACACCGCGGAAGTTCTCGAGCTGGATACGATGACAAAGCAGGCAGCCTAATAGAGAGCAAATTTACTTGGCTACAAGTATACAGGAAGCATCATGAAAATGACCATTGGCAAGCGGATTATTTTTGGTTTCGCAGTTTCGGTGATCATCACGGCCGCGCTTAGCGTCTTTGCGTACACACGAATCAATGGCATCAACAAAGAGATGCTGATCCTCGGTAATGAGGTTATTCCGGGCTTGAGTTATATGGGCGACATTGATTCCGCCAGCAATAGAAACGTGAAATTGCTGCTCATGCACATAGCGGCAAAAACGCCCGAGCAGACGGCCCGCATTGAGGACCAAATTAAAACCGCCAAGCTGGAGACGGACGAAGCTTATAAAAACTACGAGCAGCAGATAACCGAGGAGGAAGATCGGAAGAACTTTAACCATCTCACCGAACTGCGGGAAGAATGGCTTAAGGTAAAGGACCGTGTTTTCGCTCTGGCGAAGGAAGGCAAGGATGACCAGGCGATGGATTTGTTCAACACTGAGGCTGCTCAGCTCGTCGATAAGATGCACGAGCAAACCCGCCTGATGGCGAAGTGGAATCGCGATGACGCGACGGAAGCTTCCAATCGCGGGACGGCTATGGTGTCGGCGACGAAGCTGGCGATGGTGATTGGCGCAGCGGTTGCCGCGCTAGTCGCTTCCCTGATCGGCGCACTGATTATCCGTGGCGTGAATAGCGCTCTGAAGAAGATCGCTGAGTCGCTCAACTCCGGTTCGGAGCAGGTGGCTTCGGCGTCGTCGCAGGTGTCCAGTTCCAGCCAATCTCTGGCGCAAGGCGCCAGCGAGCAGGCCGCGAGCCTGGAAGAAACCAGCAGCTCACTGGAAGAGATGAGCAGCATGACCAAGCGCAACGCCGACACCGCGCAGCATGCTAATGAATCGATGAAGCGCATGAGTGGGGCGATTGGCGAGATCGAAAAGAGCGCCACCGAAACCGCCCGGATCGTCAAAGTGATCGATGAGATTGCATTCCAGACGAATCTACTGGCCCTGAATGCCGCGGTGGAAGCGGCTCGCGCGGGCGAGGCGGGCAAGGGTTTTGCCGTGGTTGCTGAAGAAGTCCGCAACCTGGCGATGCGTTCGGCCGAAGCCGCCAAGAACACCAGCGCGTTGATCGAGCAGAGCGTCAATTCGGCTCGCAACGGCGTGAAGATCGCCGGTGAAGTCGCCAAGGTGTTGGATGAAATCGCTTCCGCCAGCGCCGAGCAGGCACAAGGCATTGGGCAAGTCAACACCGCTGTTCAACAGATGGACAAGGTTACGCAGAGCAACGCCGCCGGCGCTGAGGAAAGCGCCGCCGCCAGCGAGGAACTCAACGGCCAAGCGGAACAGCTTAAGGCGATCGTCGGCGACCTGTTGTCGCTCGTGATTGGCAAATCAGCGCTGGAGGAAGCCTCTTCTTTCGTATCGCGCAAACCGTCTGGCGCTTCGGCCGAGCGATTGACATCGCTGGGTGCAGCGGCGAAGCAGCGTCCCGTGCGAGTTCCCCCAGCGCCCTCCGTGGCGATCCGTCAAACCGCCGAGAAGTTAATTCCATTCGATGGGGCACAAGCTCCCCAAAAGGCGGATTTCTCTGAATTCACCAACGCCAATTGAGTGGCGTCTTGATTACCGACAAAAGGACGAACCATGAAAATGACCATCGGAAAACGTATTACACTGGGCTTTACGCTGTCAGTTTTGTTGACCGCGGGGATGGGCCTGTTTACGCACACGCGGATGAGCCACGTTTCGTCTGCGACCGCGACTCTCGCTGACGATGCGCTGCCAGCCCTGACCAAGATGGCTGAGTTGCAAGGTCTTCAGCGCTCCAACGGCATGAACCTGGCCCGCCACGTCCTGACCACCGATCAGGCGGAAATTGCCAAGATCGAAGCAGAGATGAAAACGGTCAGCACCAAGATGAATGAGACCCTTCAATCCTACGAGCAGAGCGAAATCTCCGAAGAAGACCGCCGGCTGCTGGAAAGCATCAAGGCTGCTCGCGAGAAGTATATGCCCATCCGTGATCGCGTGATGGCGCTCAGCCGCGAGGGCAATGACAAGGAAGCAGTCAAGATCTACGAGACCGAAGTCATTCCGGCTTTCAAGAACTTTGATGATGCGATTGAGAACATTCTCGAAGCCAACCGCCATGACGCAGATACCAGCGCCGCAACTCTGAAGGCGGCTGTGGTCAGCGGCAAGACTGGAATCCTGATTGGCGTGTCGGCTGCCGTTATCGCGGCGATTGTGATCGCGTTTGTGACGATCCGGGCGATCAATACGGCGTTGAAGCAGGTCGCCGAGACGCTCAGCAGCGGTTCCGAGCAGGTGGCAGCGGCGTCGTCGCAGGTTTCCAGCTCGAGTCAGGCGCTTGCGCAGGGCGCCAGCGAGCAGGCGGCGAGTCTGGAAGAGACCAGCAGCGCGCTGGAAGAGATGAGCTCGATGACCAAGAAGAACGCCGAAAGCGCCCAGCAGGCCGCCGGCCTGGCCAGTGAGGCCAAGACCGCTGCCGATAAGGGCAATTCCGAGATGGATCGCATGGGCAAGGCGATCGGCGAGATCGAGAAATCGGCTTCGGAGACTGCCAAGATCATCAAGGTGATCGACGAGATCGCGTTTCAGACCAACCTGTTGGCGCTCAATGCGGCGGTGGAAGCCGCTCGCGCCGGCGAGGCGGGCAAGGGATTTGCCGTCGTCGCCGAGGAAGTTCGCAACCTGGCGATGCGTTCGGCCGAGGCCGCCAAAAACACGGCCGCGATGATCGAGGAGTCGGTCAAGAACGCCAAGAACGGCGTGCAGATCGCGTCGGAAGTGGGCAAGACACTGGCGGAGATCACCAGTTCTAACGAGAAGGTGAACGCTCTGATCAGCGAGATCGCCGCTGCCTCGGCCGAGCAGGCGCAGGGCATCGGTCAGGTCAATACGGCCGTGACACAGATGGACAAGGTCACGCAGAGCAACGCCGCCGCCGCCGAGGAATCGGCTTCAGCGTCCGAGGAGCTTTCCTCGCAGGCGTTGGAGTTGAACAGTGTGGTCGCGACGCTGCTGCAGTTGGTGACCGGCTCTGATGCGAGCAAGCCAAAGCAGGTCGAGCGTCGCCCGGCAGCGGCTACCGCCAAGCGGCCGACCCCGGTTCGCACTCCGCCGCCCGCTTCCAAGTCCAAGCCCTCGCAGATTCTGCCGCTGGATGACAAGCGCGATTCCAAGGACGACTTCGCCGCCTTCAGCGAAGCGGCCTGAATAATGGAGAATTTTGCCGTCGGCCGGACAGAGGGGAAGTCCGGCCGGCGGATTTTTTGGGAGTGAGAAGGCATGCTTGCGGAAATTGATAATGATCTGAGGGAATCCGACTTTGAGCGGATTAGCGACTTGATTTACCGCCATTGCGGAATCAATCTGCATGATGGGAAGCGCGACCTGGTGCGCGCCCGGATTTTCAAACGATTGCGCGCTGTCGGGGTAGACAGCGCCATTGAATACATCAAGTTGATTGAATCCGACGCGACAGGAGAAGAATTTCATCACCTGATCGACGCGATCAGCACCAATCTCACGAGCTTTTTCCGGGAGATTGGTCATTTCACATTTCTTCGCGAGAAACTGCTGCCCGAGATTATTCGTCGCAAGAAATCAACATCGCCACGGGTTCGCGCCTGGAGCGCGGGGTGCTCGACGGGCGAAGAGGCATATTCGCTAGGCATGACTCTGCTGGATGTGCTGGGCGCGGGCTGGAATGTGAAGCTACTGGCGACCGATATCTCCCGCCCCGTGCTGGCGACAGCGCGCGCGGGAACTTATGACAGAAATCGGCTGGCTTCAGTTCCGCCGGCACTGAAAGGCCGATTTTTCGCACAAGCCAAAGCCAAGGACAAATTCAAGGCGACGGCTGAGCTGAGCAGCATCATTCATTTTAATTATCTGAACCTGATGGACGTATGGCCCTTCACGGGGCCGTTCGATTTCATCTTCTGCCGAAATGTAATGATTTATTTCGACAAGCAGACCCAGCAGCGGCTGATTCAGCGCTACTGGGACTGCCTGGCGAGTGGGGGAATGCTCTTTACCGGGCATTCCGAATCGCTCACGGGCGTGTCGCATCGGTTCAACTACGTGCAGCCGACGATCTACGCCAAGCCATGAGTTGGATGAGAGAGAGGATGCAAAGTGGACATTGTGGTGAACGTTGCTGACGCGAAAACGTCGCGGAACCCTGAGGATGCGCTTCTGACGCATGCGCTGGGGTCGTGCATTGGCGTCATGCTCTACGACGAGTTCTCAAAGGTTGCGGGAATGCTCCATTTTCAGCTTCCCAATTCCGGCGATAACCCCCAGCGCGCCGAGCAGAATCCCGCTATGTTTGCCGACAGCGGGATGACGCTTGTGCTGGATGAAATGGCCAAGCTTGGCGCGACGGCAGGGCGCATGAAGGTCAAAATTGCGGGCGGCGCCGAAATGCTCAACGACGCCAAAATGTTCAACATCGGCCGGCGCAATCACGCAGCGATTAGAAGGATTCTGTGGCATCGCGGTTTGATGATCGAAAGTGAAGACATTGGAGGCAAACTGCCTCGAACAGTGCGCATGATCGTTGCCGACGGAACCGTCACCATCAAATCGAATGGCGAGGTGGCGAGCTTATGAGCAGCGCGACTGGCCACAATTTCCTGATCGTCGATGATTCTTCGACCACCCGCGCCTTTATCCGTCGGGCGATCGGATTTTCCGGTATCAAGGCCGCAAGCATTCATGAGGCGGCGGATGGGAAACAAGGACTTGAACTGCTGAGTCGCGAGCCGGTCGATCTGGTGCTGGCGGACCTTCAGATGCCAGAAATGGATGGCGAAGAGATGTCACGCCGGATATTCAGCGATCCAACCAAACGAAACATCGCGGTGATCGTGATCTCCGCCGATCCGAATGAAAAGCGGATTCAGTCGCTTCTCGAGGCTGGGGCAAAAGGGTATCTGGCTAAGCCGTTTACGCCCGAGTCGTTTCGGAATGTGCTAAATAAGGCGATTGGAGATGCGGCATGATCGAAACGCTCAATCAATTCGCGCTCGAATCGCTGGCAGAGAGCTTTGAAACGATGGCGTTTCTGGCACCGCTTCCGGCAGCGCCGCCATTTGAGCCACCCGCTGATGCGGTGCTGCTGAGTATGCGTTTCGCCGGCCTCTCGACGGGCGTCATGGAAATGATTTCGCCGCGCAATCTCGGAAAATTGGCCGCCTTTAACATGCTGGGTATCGAATCGGCTTCGCCGGGTCAGTGTGATGATGCGCTCAAGGAGCTGCTGAATATTTTCAGCGGATTAACGTTACGTCGCTGGCTGGCAGCGTCACATAACGCAATTAATCTTTCGCTGCCACAGATGAGCGTGTTTGATATCGCGGCCGGCTGGCGGGATTTTATCGGCGCGGCCGGCGCAGTGGTGCTTGATGTGGAAGGACACATCATCGCTTTGCGGGTGCGGGAATGCGGGTGAAATCGAGATAACGAATGCCATTAGTAACACAACAATCTGAAAAGAGTCCCGCCGCGATCAAAGTGTTGATCGTGGACGATTCGGCCGTTGTGCGCAATCTCCTGACGCGCGAATTGTCCAAGGATCCGATGATCAACGTCGTGGCGACGGCCGCCGATCCGTACATCGCGCGCGACAAGATCGTTTCGCTGCGGCCCGATGTGCTCACGCTGGATGTGGAAATGCCTCGCATGGACGGCATCACGTTCCTGCGAAAACTCATGACCCACATGCCGATGCCCGTCATCGTCGTCAGCTCCCTGACCGGTGAGGGAACGCAGACCGCCCTGGAGGCCATGAGCGCCGGCGCGGTCGACGTGGTCTGCAAGCCCGGCTCGGCCTATTCAATCGAGAATCTGTCGTCGCTCCTGACCGAAAAAGTAAAGACAGCCGCCAAGGCGCGCGTGCGCGGAACAGCGACGCTTTTGCCTGTGCGGCCTGTCGTGAAACAGCCACTCTCGACCAGTATGACCGCGACCACCGACAAGGTGATCGCGCTGGGCGCTTCGACCGGCGGTGTGCAAGCTTTGACGGAAGTCATCTCCAAGCTTCCGGTGACATGCCCCGGCGTGGTTGTGGTGCAGCACATGCCGGCGCGTTTTACTGAATCATTCGCCAAGCGATTGGATGAGTCCTGCGCTGTTCAAGTCAAAGAGGCAGCGCAAGGCGATACGGTCATCCCAGGCCGCGTGCTTTTAGCGCCAGGCGGATTTCATATGCATCTGCATCGCTCGGGGGCACGCTATTACGTCGAAGTAAAAGACGGACCTGAAGTGCACCACCAGAAGCCAAGCGTCGATGTGCTCTTTCATTCTGTTGCAAAGTATGCCGGCGCTAACGCGGTAGGTGCCATTCTCACCGGCATGGGCGCTGATGGGGCCGATGGATTATTGGCCATGCGAAAAGCCGGCGCGCGCACCATTGCCCAGGATGAAGCTACCAGCATCGTCTTTGGCATGCCGATGGAAGCAATAAAGTGCGGAGCTGCCGAGAAGGTATTGCCGCTGGATCAAGTTGCCGATGGCGTATTACAGCTGGCCCGACAGGCCGGAAAACGACAATAAGGACGTGACACCATGACACAGGCAGTAGAAACACAACCAACGGCTACGATCAATCCGAAGCTGATCGTGCCGTTTGTTAATTCCGTGCGCAACGTCTTCACCACCATGGTTGGTGTGCCGACCACGGTGGAGCGCCCGACACTCAAGAGTGGCCCCGCGGTCAGCTATGACGTTTCGGCCATTATTGGGTTTTCCGGACAGGTCATTGGATCGGTCGTTGTCAGCTTCCAGATGGCCGCAGCGCTTTCGCTGGTGAAGTCATTTGCGGGCGTTGAACTGGCAGCCGATAGTCCTGACTTTGCCGACGCGGTGGGTGAGCTGGCGAATATGATTGCCGGCAACGCCAAGAAGGATCTTGGTGCTGTTGCAAGCATCACGTGTCCCAGCGTGGTGCTGGGCGCTAGCCATGTTATCGCGCGTCTTCGTGGCGTACCGTGCCTGGTGATTCCCTGCAAGACGCCGGTGGGCGATTTTGCTGTCGAAGTGAACATGAAACAAACTGATTAATTCTCAAGCGAGGACATGTCATGAAGATTCTACTGGTCGATGATTCCAAGACGATGCGCAACATCCAGAAACGGACGTTGGCGTCGTTGCCGGATGCGCAGTTTGTTGAAGCGGGCGATGGTGTTGAAGGTCTGGCGGCAATGAATGGCGCTGGTCCCGATGGATTCCAGCTCGTGCTGGTGGACTGGAACATGCCGAATATGGACGGCATCACCTTTGTCCAGAAGGTGCGCGAGACGAACAAGACCACGCCCATGATCATGTGCACCACCGAGGCTGAAAAGACCCGCGTAATCGATGCACTTAAGGCTGGTGTGAACAACTACGTCGTCAAACCCTTCACGCCCGAGGCGCTCACGGAGAAAGTTCAGCAAACGCTCGCCAAAGCCAAAGCAGCATGAGCACAGCCGTCAGCCAACCCGCGCCTGCCACGAAGACCGCCACGGCGACCGTCATGATCGTCGAGGATACCCCCTTCTGGCAGAAACAGATCGAACAGGCGATCCAGGGTGCGGGCTTCACCACGGTGCTGGCTAATAACGGCGTTGAAGCGCTGGCCTTGCTTGAGAACGTCAAGCCCAATTTGATCGTCTCGGATGTCGAGATGCCACAGATGACAGGGCTTGAGCTGATGAAAGCGCTTCGCGCCCAGCCGCTGTGGCAAAAGCTCCCGATTATTCTGCTGACAACTGGCGCCGCCAAGGAGCGAATCCTCGAAGCGACTCGGCTTAAGGCAGCCGAGTACATGCTCAAGGGAGCGTTCTCCGCTGAGCAGCTTGTTGAACGCGTCAAGAAATGGTTAAGTCCGAAGAAATCCGCGCCGCCCGCTGCGTCGGCCGCGCCCAAACCTGTTGCCAGCGCTTTTCCGCGATTGCTTCAAAAAGCTCAGGTGCTTCCCGCTATCGCGGCGCAGGTCGCCGGTGGGAAAACCATATCCAGCGTGCTGACCCAGATGACCGAGCAATGCAATGCCGCAGCAGGCAATGCGCTGGGTTGCCTGGAAATCATCAAGCATGATCCGATCCTGGCTATGCGCGTCATGCAGCAAGCCAATACCATTAAGCGCGTTGGGACGGTAGAAGACGCACTTCGTACATTGAATGTCGAATCGGTCCGCACCATTACCCAGTCGCTTACGGCTTATCCGAAGACTTCCGCTAGCGTGATTGCCACGTGGCAACATGCGATTGCTGTCGCCAGTGTCATGCACAAGATTGTCCCTCGCAGTTTTGAGATGGGCATCGGGGTGGCGTATGTCATCGGATTACTCCACGACCTGCCAGAAATTCTGTTCCGCCAGATTTATCCAGCGCAGTACGAAGCGGCGATTGATTTTGCCGGCCAGGCAAATAAGTCTCTGCGCCACATTATGCCGGAGGTCTTCGGCACCACGATATCCGAAATCGCCAACGAACTCGCAACTCAGCTGAAATTGCCGCCTTTGATCGCCACGCCGCTGCGCGAGTACGCAGCCGCGACGGAAATGATCGGGCATACGAATGGACCTTCAGCGCCAATCGTCGATCGCCTCGCGATGGCGCTGCGGTTTGCAGAGTATTACGTTAATGCCATGCGACTGACCCCGACGCCCGCCGATGCGTTCATCGCACCGCTGAGCCTGAATGAATGCCGGGCTGCCTACGTCGCAACGGATGCTATCGATGGCGACGCGGTTCGTGACCAATCAGTCGCTGCCGTCGCAAAATTGCTCGGCGAAACCAAAGACGCCGCCACCATCACTGGCCGGCCTCGCATTTGGTATGCGCGTCACAATACCTATGCGGCCTTGGATCCGGTGGAACAGGCCCTGCGGCAAATCGCCGACGTGCAGGTCCACGCCGAACCTCCGAACAAGCGCGAGCATTTCACAGACCTCAAGGCGGTTGTCGTAGTCGCTCCCACCCTGGATACCTACGGATTGCTCTGGTGTGTGCCGGATCGAATCAATCAGGGCCCCAACCCGCCGAAAGTGCTGTATATCCTGCCGTCAGCCAGTCACACCGATCCAAAATCAGCCGGCAACGAGCACATCCAGATTTTGCAGCAACCGTTTTCACTGGAGCGGTTTAACGAAGTGTTCAAGTCATTGTAAACAGTTGCACGGAAGCATCCCAATACCCGCGACAGGATTCGAACCTGTGACCTCCGGTTTAGGAAACCAGCGCTCTATCCAACTGAGCTACGCGGGCGGACGGATCAAACGGTATCCTCGAACTATGGCTCTATCAACATTAGGCCGGTATCGTTGTTTCCACCAACGATGGGCCGACCCTGCTCCATAACCGTTTGGATCGCACTGCTGTGCGCCGGAATAGTGGCGGGCTGCTCCGATTCGGGGAACCTTTTCATGCCGCACGCTTCGACGTTTCGCCTGATCACGCTCGATCCCGGGCATTTTCATGCTTCACTTGTGCAGAAATTCATGTATGCGGATGTCGACCCGCTAGTGCATGTCTATGCGCCGGATTCCCCGGACCTTGCGGAGCATCTGAAGCGTGTCGAGAGCTTCAATCAACGAGCAGATAATCCGACTCGCTGGCAGGAGAAGATCTATACCGGGCCGGACTATCTGCAGAAGATGATCAGCGAGCGTGCGGGGAATGTGGTGGTGATCTCGGGCAATAACGCACAAAAGGCTGAGTACATCCTGCAATCTGTGCAGGCGGGGCTGAACGTGCTGGCGGATAAACCAATGATCATCCATCCATCGGAATTGCCCAAGCTCAAGCAGGCCTTTGAGATCGCTTCAAGCAAGAAGGTACTGCTATATGACATCATGACCGAGCGGCATGAGATCACAACAATGCTCCAGCGGGAGCTCTCACAGCAGCCGGCGCTGTTCGGGGAATTGACTAAAGGCACACCCGAGCAGCCTGCGATCTCAAAAGAGAGCGTGCACCATTACTCCAAGATTGTCGCGGGTGCGCCGCTCAAACGGCCGGCCTGGTTCTTTGATGTACGCCAGCAGGGCGAAGGAATCGTGGATATCACAACGCACCTGGTGGATATGATTCAATGGGAAGCCTTCCCGGAGCAGGCACTGAATCCGCAGGATGTCAACGTTTCGAGCGCCAAGCGATGGGCAACGTCCATCAGTAAACAACAATTCCAGACTATTACGGGCTTGAATGAATATCCCGACTATCTCAAGCCGGATGTTTCCGGCGACGTCCTGAATGTCTATTGCAATGGCGAGCTGAACTATCGCTTGCGTGGAGTTTATGCCAAGGTTTCAGTGACGTGGAATTTCCAGGCGCCGACAGGCGCGGGAGATACCCATTACTCTATGATGCGCGGAACCAAGGCGCGGCTGGTGATCCGCCAGGGAGCGGAGCAGTCGTATAAGCCGGTGCTCTATATCGAAAAGGCAAACGATACGAACGACCAGGCATTCGAGCAGCAGATCAAAACATCCATCGATTCGTTGCAAGGCAAATACCCCGGCATCGGATTCCGTCGCGAGGCATCGGCGTGGGTTGTCACCGTGCCAGCGAAATATGATGTCGGACATGAAGCACATTTTGCCCAGGTGATGGAGAATTATCTGAAGTACCTTCGCGCGGGCAAACTCCCCGATTGGGAAGTGCCCAACATGATCACCAAGTATGCCACAATCATGAAAGCCTACGAGCTGAGCCGCTAAACGCGCGTTTTATTCAGTCGGTTCGGTCGTTGAGGGATAGGTCGTCGCGGGACGAGTGTGCTCGCTGGACTGGAGCTTGGCGGCAAGGTCGGCGGCGCGGGAGAGCATGATCGTCTGATCCACCGGCTGGCTTGTCGCCGGGTGCAGCACAAAGGTGCGCTCGCGGTGATCCTTCACGTGGAAGGGAAGCAATTCCACAAACAGATCAAATGGCGGCCAGAACCACGGCTGGGCGACGATCGTCGCGTGGCGATTCTCGGTCTCATACCCTTCCTTGCGAAGCTGCACATCATACGTCCCGTACCACTGGAAATCGCGCGTAAGGGGCGTGCGGCCAATCTCCTGGTCGTTTACATACACCATCGCGCCCGGCGGCTCACTGTTGATGGTGATGTCGCGCTGGGCGCATCCGCCGACGACCACAAAGAACAGAATCAGGCAAAGGGGGGTTCGCACGGATAAAAGTATAGAGAGCATCGCTCCGGCAGCAAGCTTAGATTCCCCGTTTCCACAGGAGCAGGCCAGTTGCAAGCATGACGGCTCCGAGGATTGCCAGCATGGATACGAGCGAGGCACTTCGCGCCGGCCAGTGAAAATCGATGGGCGTGGTTTGTGATGGATCGATAACCGCCCCATTGGTTCGTTGAGCCAGCTCATTCATGGCCTGGTGATCATTGCCGATGCTGTCGAATTCCGGTGCATAGCGACCGGCCAGCGCGAATCGATCGACAACCTTGCTTGCGACGCGCACCAATGCCAGAGCGCCCGATCGCAATGGTGAAAATGAGCTTTCATATCGTCCGGGTGCTGACTGCGTCAGATTCATTGTCGTTGGTGAGCTTGAATCGGATTCATCGATCAGCACGAGCTGCATATCCAGATCGTTCATGAACGTCCCGTTATCCAAGGCATCGACGCGAACACTTACGCTTTTTTCTGACTTGATCGAAACCGAGAACCGCGGATCGCGCGGCTCGTGCGCGACCAGGTCTGCCATCGCCCTGAGTTCTGACGGTAATGCGCCAAAGCCAAAGGCGCCGACTTGTCCGAGGCCGACCTGCCAGGTTGCTCCAAGCGGGATTCGGGCAGAACCCTGACCCGTGTTGGCCAGTTCGATTGCCTGTGGTTTTGTCCAGGTTCGATTCCACAGTTTCAGTACTCGCGCTTGAAGTGAAGAGAACGAGCCGGTGAAGGTGATCTCGATCGCCGATCGTTCGACTCGGTCAGGCAGGGCAGAACGTAACAGCTTCTGACTCGCATCAGTCCAGAGACTCGGATCAGGCTGGGCCATGATGTTGCCCGCCGTCAGGGCCGTCAGTCGCATGACCGGCGAGTTCAACGCATCGCCGGTTGCCAGGAGATTGATCCGGGCGCGGGCATTTCTCAAGGCATTGGCCAGAGCCGGGGGATCATCAATGGCTGCGTCAGCGTCGGTAATGAGGATGATTTCAGTGATCGTTGTCCCATTCAGGCTCGATAGGACCGACTGAAGCGCTGCTTGGAGATTGGTCGGCCCCTGCGGCGTGATGTCGGTCGGCGGGAGGGGCCGTTGCGATGTGTAACCGGCGCTGCGATCCTGTGCCCACCAGCGCAGGTCGCGCGCAAAGCTTCCGATGCTCACGATATCGCTTTGTGGAAGACGGCGCAGCAACTGCACGGCCGCGACGCTGGCGCGCTGCCAGCGGGTCTGTCCCCCAGCGACCGTGGCCATCGATCCGCTGGCGTCGACGAGGATGATCCAGTTTCGCTGGGATTGTGTTGGCGCGCTGGCGAGTGGTGAAAGGGTGTCCAGCGTAGTGCCAGGGTAACCCCCAGCGGCAAAGGCGTGCTCACCGCCGATGATGATCAGCCCACCGCCCAGGTCGCGCACGTATTGCATCAACCGCTGCTGCTGGGCGGCGGTAAGCGCATCGACGGAGATGTCATTCAAAACAATGAGCGAGGCTGAAAGATACACTGCGGGATCGGTCGGTAGATCCTGTGGTTGGATGGCGCGGTAATCGGATGCTGGATTAGCGCCGATCCACCAGCGCTGGCTCGGGCCCCGCGGAACGGGGTGAATACTCAGCGCATCATTCTCAGGCCATGGATCACTTCCGACTAAGCGCACAGTGACGGTTGCCGGATCCGAACCGACCTGTGCTGAAATGGCAGGATCACCGCTCGGCGCTGTCGTCGCCCCTTCTCGCACGCCGATAAACTGAATCTCGCGCGGCGGGCCAGGATTATGGATCATGGCATCGATTGACTGTCCACGTGATTCAAGCCGTATGACCGATGCATCGTCAGGATGCTCGAGATTGGGATCAACGACGATATAAATCGGCGGCGCGCTCTTGGGCAATTCAAATTGCCCATCGCTGAATAAAACGATCGCGTCGGCCTTTGGCGGCTCAAATATTGTTCGATCGATTGAGGTGGAATCGGCGAATTTCTCCACGCGATATTTTGTTGATCCGAGTAACTGGCTGATTCGAGAATCCAGTAACTGCGAATCGCGATAAGCTGCGATCCGGGTGCTGGGGGAAAGATCGACCATTACAACGACTTGTCCAGTTCCCGGCAGCGACATCGTCAATCCACCGGCAGCCAGACATAGCATCATCGCGCCAAGTACAATGCAGACCCTGGCTCTGCGAGGCATGCCGATTCGTCGGACAATTGCGGCGAGCAGGGTTACAGCCAGCAGCCCGCACGCAGCCGCGAAGAAAATGGGAGAACCGAGGCTCATTGCACGGTCTATACTCAAGCAGTACAACCAATCCTGGGAGATCGTATCGCATGAGACAGTCACCAGCGAGATCGACGACGATTCTGAGCGTTCGCCGTGGCAATGATATTGCCCTGGGTGGCGATGGGCAGGTGACGCTGGGCAACGTCGTCGCCAAAGCCGACGCAGTGAAGATCCGCCGGCTGGGCGACGGAAAAGTGCTGAGCGGTTTCGCAGGCAGTGCGGCAGACGCGTTTGCACTGCTGGAGCGATTCGAAAAGAAGCTCAGCGAATACCCCGACAACACCCGCCGGGCGGTGATTGAACTCGCCAAGGAATGGCGCACCGATCGTGTGCTGCGTCGGCTGGAGGCGATGCTCGCGGTCGTCGATAAATCCACCAGCCTGATTATCAGCGGCGCCGGCGACGTGATCGAGCCCACTGATGGCGTGATCGGCATCGGCAGTGGCGGCCCTTATGCGGCGGCAGCAGCCAAGGCGTTGCTCGCCCACTCGAAACTTGGTGCGGAGGAAATTGTCGAATCGGCCCTTAAAATCGCAGGGGAACTTTGCATCTATACGAATACAAATATCAAGGTGGAGACGCTTTGATTTAACTTTTGCCTTTCTTCCGGAAAGAGTTACGGGCGCGCCGCTCGTGCGACAATTGGTTAAGGGGAGATCTTCATGAAATCCAACCTCGAAATCCGTGATATTCGTGCTACGACCGATGCCCAGGCGTTTCTTCAGGCCTCTTGTGCGCAGCTCGATAAGGCTCAGCATAAAATCCGCCATTGTCTGGATCAGCTTTCCGATGCGCAGGTTTGGCAGCGACCATCGCCGGAGATGAACAGCATTGCCAATCTTTTGCTGCATCTGGGCGGGAATCTGAAGCAATGGATTGTCTCATCGACGACTGGCGCTCCAGATTTGCGATATCGACCGGCGGAGTTTTCGGACCGCTCGATGAAGCCTAAGAACGAGTTGATCTCGGATTTTGAAAAGTGCATCACAGAGTGCCACGAAGCCCTGAATCGAGTTGATCCCAAATCTCTTTTGAAGGTGCGGCGTGTTCAAGGCAGTGACTTACAATTGCTGCCGGCCATTTTTGATTCCCTGGCGCACCTTCAGGGTCATGTGCAGGAGATCATTCATATGACTCGCTCGATGCTTGGCCCTAAGTATCAATTTAATTTCGTGCCCAATCCAAGCGAACAGGGGACGCCGCGGCCATGAAAGTTTTGGCTGGTTAACGTCGCGGCGATTTGCCCGCTACAATCAGCCCTGATGCAGAACCTGACTCCCAAGCAGATCGTCGCCGAACTCGACCGTTACATCGTCGGCCAGAACGATGCCAAGCGCGCCGTTGCCGTGGCTATTCGCAATCGCTGGCGGCGGCAGCAGCTTCCTGAGGCGGTACGGCAGGACATCTGGCCCAAGAATATCCTGATGATGGGGCCGACCGGCGTGGGCAAGACGGAGATTGCCCGACGGCTGGCGAATCTAACCGGCGCGCCGTTCATCAAGATCGAAGCCACCAAGTTCACCGAAGTCGGCTATCACGGCCGTGATGTTGATTCCATGATTCGCGACCTGCTCGACTCCGCCATCAACATGGTGCGCGGCGAGATGACCGAAACCGTTAAAGCCGACGCCGAATCGCACGTCGAAGACCGCTTGCTCGACATGCTGCTTCCCAGCGGTGTGGTCGCTTCATCGCCCAATGAAGATGAGGAAACCAAGGCCAAGCACGAGCGCACGCGCGAAAAGCTCCGCAAGCAGCTTAGGGCCGGATCGTTGGAGGATCGCACGGTCGAATTCACGATTGAGGAAAAGAGCACGATCGTCGGCGTGCTCGGCCAGCCGGGCATGGAGATGGATGTCGAATTCCAGAACATGTTTGAAAAGATGCTCCCCAGTCGTCGGGAGACCAAACGCATGACCGTCCGCGATGCTCGCAAGGTTCTCTTCTCGCAGGAGGCGGAAAAACTGATCGACAAGGGCAAGATCACCGCCGAGGCGATAGAGCGTGTCGAACAATCAGGGATCATTTTTCTCGATGAGATCGACAAAATTGCCGGTACCGATAAGCAGAACGGCCCGGATGTGAGCCGCCAGGGTGTGCAGCGCGATCTGCTTCCGATCGTCGAAGGTAGCACCGTCGTCACGCGCTATGGTCCTGTTAAGACCGATCATATTCTCTTCATCGCCGCCGGAGCGTTCCATTCCAGCAAGCCCAGCGATCTGATGCCCGAGCTCCAGGGCCGATTCCCCATTCGCGTGGAATTACAGGACCTGACCAAGGATGATTTCGTGCGTATCCTGCACGAGCCGAAGAATTCGTTGACTAATCAGCAGATCCAACTGCTTAAGACCGAGAGCGTCGATGTGGAATTCACCGAGGATTCGATTGAGGTGATGGCGCAGTTGGCGTATGACACCAATCGCCGCACTCAGAACATCGGGGCACGACGCCTCTACACGATCATGGAGCGCGTTTTTGAGACGATCAGCTTTGATGCGCCCGATATGTCCAACAAGACTGTCAAAATCACCGGCAAGTATGTAAAAGAGCGGCTGGCGGATGTGGTGAAAGACGAGGATTTGAGCCGGTTCATTTTGTGAAGGCTTATGTCTACCACTGAAACAACAACAATTCCCTCTCCGCCACTACCTGCCAAAACTTCCCATCGTCGAAAATCTGTCTGGATCGTCGTCGCGATCGTTGGCTTGATCCTAATTATCGTTGGTGCGGTCTGGCTAATCGATGCGCTGGGCAAAGTTTCAACGGACGATGCCTACGTAAACGGCCACGTGACGTACGTCGCACCTCGCGTGGGCGGGCAGGTATTGCGAGTTTTGACTGACGACAACAGGCGAGTGAAAAAGGGCGATTTGCTGGTTCAGCTCGATCCTGAGCCATTTCAGGCTCAGGTGGACGTTGCTGATGCCGCATTGCAAGCTGCCCAGGCCGATCTGACTGCTGCCCAGGCGCAGGCGCGCAGCTTCGCCGGACAGACCCGAAGCGCCCGATTCAATCTTGAGCGCGCCATCGAAGATGTCGATAATCAGGTCGCGCTGTTGCGATCAAAAGTCGCGACACTGACTTCGCAACGGGCGACGCTCGATAAGGCCAAATCCGAATTCGATCGCATCTCCTCACTCGTGACAACTGGCGCCGCATCGCAGCAGGACATGGACATTTACAAAGAAGCCTACCTCGTCGCGCAGGCAAAAGTGGAGGAGGCGCTTCAAGGTGTTTATCAGGTGCGCGTTTCTCTGGGATTGCCACCGAAACCCGAAACCGGCGATGACCTGACGCAGGTGCCCCCGGATCTGGATCAGACGTTTTCCACCGTGAAACAAGCCCAGGCGACGCTGATGCAGATGGCGGCGAATCTCGGTGTGAATGAATCGTTCAACATGTCGCCCAAGGAGATGGTCACCGAGTTTTACAAGCGCGACCCGCAAGGCGACATCGATCGCATCTATGCCCAGTTGCTCAAGGATGCACCACTGGTGAAACAAGCTGAAGCCAAATTACTCCAGGCGCAGCGCATCCTCGATCAGGCAAAACTGAATCTACGCTACTGCGATGTCTTTGCGGAGATCGACGGCGTTGTCACTCGACGAAACGTCAACCCCGGCAACAATGTTGTCGCGGGTCAAAGCCTCATGGCCGTTCGATCGCTCACCGAAATCTGGGTTGATGCCAATTTCAAGGAGACACAGCTCGCGAACCTGCGAATCGGCCAGCCGGTTGTTTTGGACATCGACATGTACGGCCGGCGGCAGGAGTTCAAAGGTCGCGTATCCGGATTCACCATGGGCACCGGCTCGACGCTGGCGCTGCTTCCGCCGGAGAATGCGACGGGGAATTTCGTGAAGGTTGTCCAGCGCCTGCCTGTACGGATCGAGCTGATCGATTATGACCCCGACAAGGCGCCCTTGTTCATCGGCCTGTCAGTCAACGCGTCAGTTCGCGTGAATGACCCGCCCAGCGGGCCCGATGCGGGAAAGATCATCCAGCCGTACATGCCAAGCACCGCGCCATGACCGCGATTGCTGCCGAACCTCTGCCGCTCTTGCGCCGACCGGTCAATCCCATGCTGGTCGCGATCGCGGTAGTGATCCCGACCTTCATGGAAGTGCTGGATACGACGGTTGCAAACGTCGCGCTGCGCTACATTGCCGGTGGATTGTCGGCGCCGGCGACCGACAGCGAATGGGTCATCACCAGCTACCTCGCCGCCAATGCTATTATCCTGCCGATTTCCGGATGGCTCGCGACCAACCTTGGCCGGCGGAATTATTTTCTCCTCTCGATTGCGGTTTTCACCATCGCCTCGGCGCTGTGCGGCATGGCAGTGAGTTTGAACATGCTGATCATGTCGCGCGTTCTCCAGGGCTTGGCCGGCGGGGGATTGCAACCCTCCAGCCAGGCCATCCTGCTTGATGCTTTCCCTCGCGAAAAACAGGGAATTGCGCAAACCATATTTGGTATCGCGGCGCTGATTGCGCCCGTCGTCGGGCCGACGCTGGGCGGCTACATCACCGACAACTACGGCTGGGAATGGATTTTCTATCTGAATATTCCCGTGGGAGTGCTGGCGTTTGTGCTGGGCAGCGCCGTGGTTTCCGATCCGGACTATCTGAAAGCCGCCCGCCTCAAGGCGCGCGAGCAGCGCCGTCACTTTGATGCTCTGGGATTGTGCCTGCTGAGCATCGCCATGGTCTGCTGGGAGATCCTGCTGAGCAAAGGGCAGGAATGGGACTGGCTGGGCGATCCATTTTACAGAATCCATATACTTGTCGTGCTGTTTCTGGTCGCTCTGATCAGCCTGATTATCCGCGAGCTTCGGATTGCCAATCCCCTGATCAATTTCCGCACGCTCAAAGATCGCAACTTCCGCTCCTGCTGCATTATCATCTTCTGCGCCTTCGGCGTGCTGTATGCCAACACGACGACCCTGCCGGGCTTGCTCCAGTCGCTGTTTGGTTATGATGCGACGACATCGGGATTGGTACTCTCGCCCGCGGGCATCTTTGCCGTCGGAATGCTCTTCATCATAGGAATCCTGCTCTCGCGCAGAACCGATGCGCGCTATCTGATGGCGGCGGGCCTGACGACGGTTGCACTGGGGAATTTCTGGATGTCGCGCTTGAATCTGAACATCAGCCCCTGGCAGGTTGTCTGGCCGCGCGTTGTCGTGATCGTGGGACTGTCGATGCTCTTTGCCCCACTGAATGTCGCGGCGTTTCTGCATATTCCACCTCAGCTGCGCGGCGCCGCGGTCGGATTGTTGGCGCTTCTGCGAAACGAAGGCGGCAGCGTGGGGACATCGCTGGCGCAGACGCTTCACGAGCGACGCGAGCAATTTCACGTCCTGCGCCTCAACGAGCACCTTGATTCGCTCAATCCGCTGGTCAACCAGTTTTTCCAGCGCGGCCAGGCGATCTTCCAGCAGGACACCGGCGACGTGATGCTGGCTAAACAACTGACATTGAAATCTCTCCAATTAGTACGAAACCAGCAGGCGTCTGCACTGGCCTATTTCGATGTCTTCTGGGTTTCAGCGGCGCTGGCGACGCCTTTGATTCTCCTGGTCTTTCTCATGCGCCGTTCGGTCGCGGAAAAAGGGGCGCACGTCGCCGCCGAGTGAACATGATGATGCGCATCTCCCGCCGATACGAGCTGCTGCTGATTCCCTTCTGTTGGTTCTGCCCGCGGCGCTTTGTGATGGTGCTGCTAGGTGTCGCTGTCCTGGGGTCAATCTGGATCGTCTGGCGCCATCGGCCAATCCCGGAGCAGTTGGGTGCACGCCGGGATGGATTGAAGCAATCGGTCATTCCGGGATTGACCGCATGGCTGATCGCGCTGGGGATCGTCATCGCGGTCCATTTATTCCAGGGCAATTTCATCCGCCCCATGTGGATCGATCGGCCTTTGCTTTTGGTGATCATCACAGTCTTCTATCCGCTGAGTGCCCTGGCCCAGGAGTTTTTGTTCCGCTCATTCATGTTCTGGCGCTATGAGCCTGTCCTGCCGCCAAAATGGATCATTCCCATCAGTGCGTTGTCCTTCGGCTGGGTCCACATCATCTATGGTTCATGGGTTTCCGTGCTGCTCGCAACCGCTGGTGGAGCGGTCCTGTCAACTATCTATGCACGGTATCGCAATCTCTGGGGCGTCTGGATCGTTCACGCGCTATTCGGCATCAGCGTCTTTGCGCTGGGACACGGGCAGTATTTCTATCACGGGCAATGGCGCTGAGAAGCAGGCAAGTTTCAAGACATTTGTTTAAATGTAGCAGGTTGAATCATTCGCCATTTGTAGCCAAGTTATAACCTTTGCAATTGCCTCGACTTATCTCGCCCATGGCTTAGCCGTGATTTTTTCGCTGTAACATTTTGTAACATTCTGCTACATCGCTGACCGTTGCCAGGTTTTCAAAGAGCGCAGACAACTTGTTCTACGATTGAAACCCAGCGAAAGATCGTAACGGCTTATGTTTAAAAAATATTAAACACGAAGAACACGAAGGGGCACGGAGGAAGTAGATGGAAAGTGGTTTTTGCCACAGAGGACGCAGAGAACACAGAGGAGGGGATGGAGCCTTTATCGTGTCTCGGCCGTCTCGGCCGTGCTTTGTGCTGGCAAATACAGGCGCCGTACTTCACACATACCCAGCCGTCCGAGGACGCCCGTGACACGCGTGATGCACGGCGCGTGTAAAAGGATCTGGTTGTTTGTTCTCTGTGATCTCTGTGGCAAAAATCTTTTTTAGTTTTTTTCGATTTAGCGTTCAAGGAATGAATAGCCTGCGCCGATTTACGAGTGGATCCCTTCATCCAGTCGTTTTTCGGCTAATATTTTGGCAGTACGATTTTTGCACCCCTCGCAGCCGCTCAAAAACAAGGCTTCGCGGCGGCGCGCGGAATTCTCCATAAGCTCAATCCTCCAAAAAAGAAAATCGGTACGCGGCGTGTCGGACTTAAATTGCCTGACGGGGCGCGAGAGTTTGTCCGGGCAATATTCCACAATTTGATTGACAGGAAATTGAGAACAAACGTATCCTAAGCGTGAATTCTCTGTGCGCTGAATTGATTTGAGTAATTGTTTCCTCTACCCAGCGCGCGAGAATAGCAGTTATGCCGCCAAACGTCGATCATCCTGAGAGTCCCCGGGGAAGTCCCATCGAACAACCGTTTCGATGGCGCGACCTGGGGCGGGTCTTTCTTCCACTGGCTCCGTGGATCGTTATAGCACTTGTATCGTTTTTGTTGCTGTCGCCGTGGGGTTACGGACGGTGGCCGTGGTACGTCCTGGAGTGATTGTCCTGTTTGTTGATCCTTGGGAACATCCCGCGCCGGCGAACGTGACATGGCAATCAGCCGGTCGAAAGCCCCTGCGATGTTGATGATCCGACAAGCAACGCTGGCCGACCACGACCCGATTTGGCAGATCATGCACGAGGTCATCTCGGCCGGCGACACGTACACATTTGACCCGCAAACGCCCCGTGCCGACGCATTGGCCTACTGGTTCCAACCGGGGTCACATGCGTTCGTCGCGGAACACGATGGACGCGTGGTCGGCACGTACATCGTCAAAGCGAATCAGCCCGGCCTGGGGTCGCACGTTGCCAACGCGGCATTTATGGTCTCGCGGAATGCGCGGGGCCTGGGGGTTGGCCGGCGGATGGGTGAGCACTGTCTGGCCGAAGCGCGCCGGCTTGGGTTCCTGTCGATGCAGTTTAATTTTGTCGTATCGACCAATGAGGGCGCAGTGAAGCTCTGGAAACAGTTGGGGTTCACGATCGTCGGGACACTGCCCCAGGTGTTCAGGCACCCCACGCTCGGCCGGGTGGATGCGTACGTGATGTTCCGGCACCTCGAGGACGCATAACCCGCGGCTGGAATGGATCCCGAGGCATCGGGATATACTTCACTTGCGGTCGAGCGTCGCGCGTGCGCCGCGTCGGCTGCTCAATGGTATTACGTTATGCTTCACTCGCGTCTCGCATGATATGAGCGACTTCCTGTCCAGCAAGGCTCCCGCTTTGAAATCTGCCATCGAAAGGCTTGTCTGCGCGATCGGGCCTGACCGCGTCGAGGTTGTCGATGATTTAGCGATGACCCGGAGCGCGTGAGCGTGGTTTCCCGCGCCGATCGTGACCGAAGCGTGATCGTCAGTGTCGCCGATCTGCCGCAAGGCCGGTACAGCGTCACCTACGAGAAGCTTCACACGAAGCCCAACGGCGACGCCACTGCCGGCCAAACAACGTCGTCGGAGGTCGTGTTTGAGGGGCTTGCGTGGATCACGCGGAAGGTAATCGAAGATGGATTGGTGACTGGTGAACACGAGCGGCCGCCGAAAAAGCGACGACGGTTGTACTAGTCACCGCGCGGCATAACCTGCTGGGGACCGAGCCGGCGGGTAAGATTCTTGTTGATCGAGAGCCGGCGCGGCCACTGAACGGCATTACGTTATCTCGCTTTAGGAGACCGCCATCGAACGCCCATGGGATGACAAGCTGATCGGGTACCTGGATGCGGCGGGGGTCCGTTACGAGCGGCTCACTGATGAAGATCATCTGCGCCGTGAGCGTGACTGGCGAAAGGTCTACGGTCACGTCTTCTGCCCGGGATTACGGCATCGCAACGGCGCAAAGGCCGTTCACGAGTATCTGAACGAGCCTGCGATACATTGGATGCTGGTCCCATTCCTTTCGGACGTGCCCGGCACGCCGATGCACGTCCTGGGTCAGAGGCTGAGTGCATTCGAATGCGACGGACCGCTCCTTGAACTCGGCGAGTTCAGTGATATCGAGTTTTTCGTTTCGCCGCTCGATCTGGCGTGGACGATCGTTCGCACCCATGAAGACTTCGCGTTGGGCGGGCCCTACTTCGTGCGTATGAAGTGGTTGACCGTTCCCGGCGAATCGACTGCGAGATGAGCCGCCGATACAGTAAACCGACGCGGCGGGTAAGATTCTTGTGGTTCAAGGGCAGGCGCGGCGCCGGCTCGGCCACTGATCGGGATTATGTAGTCAGCCTCAATGAACGAACTTCCCAAAAACTTGCGTGAGTATTGCGCCAAGATTATCCCAGCATCGGAAGCGAACCTTCTTCCCGGGTATCCAGACTATTTGGGCTGTCGCACTAAATTTGGGGGCGTGCCCGACTATATACATGATCCCAGTCCGCCTCCCGAGTGTCCCCGCTGTGAGCCGATGCACTTCATTGCGCAGCTTGATTCGTTCGAGCACATGTCGAACAGCAATCCGAATCAGAAGCACTGGAACGATCAGCATTTCATGTTTGGCGACGTCGGGATGGTTTACCTATGGTTCTGCTTCGACTGCTGCTTGCCTCATGCGACGATGGAGACGTATTAGCGGCGAACGGCCGCAAAAAATCGGTATGCGGCGAGCCGAACTCAAACTGTGACAATAATAGCCGCGGACTTCCGTCCGAAGCTATTGCCGATTGGGCTTTACGGCACGCGCAGCACGCCCGGCGTTTGCGGCTCGCGCAGGATCAGGGCGCCGGTGAACGCGTCATCTCTGCCGAAATCGATGGGGCCGGCCCAGCTGGCGCTTTCGCCGGTGTCCTGGCGGTGCTGGGTGAAGTTGAAGCGCAGCATGACCGGCATCCCTTTGCCGGGGTCGTTAATCACTTTCCAGGGGATCGCCACTTCGCCGCGCCAGTCGGCGCCGTCGATGGTTGCGATGTAGCGCAGGCCGGTGCCTTCGTAGGCTTTCCAGTCGGTTTCGGGCTTCGAATCGTTCTTGCGCTCGATCCAGTGCCCGCCGGTCGGTTTGCAGACCACATGGAGCACGGGGCCGGTGGAATTGTCGGCATAGACCGGCTGAACCAGGACCTCGCACAAATCCTCGCCCCAGGCGCGGCGGAACTGGTAGGTCACGAAGTTGCGCACCGTTTTAACCTGCGATTGCGATAAACCTGTCGCTTTGAACGCGAGATAGAAATTCTCATCCGCCCAGCCGGTGAAGAGCTGGGTCGGCGCCGATGCGGCTTGAATCTCCTGCGCCTGAAGCGCCGGGCGCGAGAACATGCGCACCATCGGCCCGTCCTGAATCGCATCATCGGCCGACCAGTCGTCCAGCGAGCCGTTCATCTCCAGCATTCCCTCGCGTCGGAAGGAATTGGCGACGGGCAGCACCATGCGCAGCAGCGAAGCCTTGCGCGGATCGAAGCCATTGGTGAAGGTGATCTCGACGGGCTTGCGATCGGCCCGGCGCAATCGGCTTGGGTCGATGCGGGCGTCGATTGTGCTGCGGCGAACGCGATACGTCGGCAGCGCGGGAATTGAAATCGGCTGCGGCCGCACCTGCCAGCCGTCGGAAACGCCTGTCCACGCGAGCGAATTTTCATCCGGCGTATAGTCGGAGGGATTGTAAACATCCACACCCAGGCGGAGCTGAAGCCAGTTCTCACGCCCACTGTTGTCCCAGCCCCAGAGCGTCGATCGGCCCATGATCACTGGGCGTTCCTGCTGGCGGCTCCAGATTAGAGTCGCGATGTTCAGCTGATAATCCTTGTCCTTATCCTGCACCTGCCCCGGCGCGTGCAGCAGGATGAGCTTGGCGAGCAGATCCATCGCCTGGTCCCACGCTTTTGGATCGGCTGTGCCGCACATCAGGCTGTAGGTAGGATCAGGTAACTGATCCGGCTGAAGCTCGACGGGTTTGCTCATCAGCCGCGACATCAGCAGCGCCATCACCACATCGCCGCGTTGTTTGGCCAGATAGAGATATTCGTAATCCTGCTGCGCGCGGCGAAGCCATTTCAGTTGAATGGTCGGCACGGGCTGATCGATTCCAAACCAACTGCCCGGGTAAAACCAAATCAATTCATTGGGATCGGCCGGTTGATTCGGGGCGCTGTTGGATGGCAGCGCGCCGATCCAGCGAATGAACTGCACCGGGCCATACTGCACGCCAAGCTGCGGCGGCGGCAGGGGGAGGAAGCTCATCCACGCCCAGATGCGCACATCGCGCTCATCGCCGCCGGCGCCGACGTAGGGAATCAATCCGGTCAAATTAGTGCGCATCCATCGGCTCGGCCGCAACGTGCCGCCGGGCCAGTTCTGCACCGGGGGCGTGAAGACCACGCCGGGGTTGGCGGTGATCAGTCGGCTGGATTCGCTTGGCGCAATCGCATCGGGCGTGCGCTGGCCGGCGAATTGAATCTGATCATCCTCCAGTGGCACGACCACGCGGACGTGCGAATGGGCCGCGAGAATATTTGAAGCTTCATCCGACAGCTTGATGCTCTCGGCGGTGTTGCCGCGCGAGGGAGTCGGCTTGTCGATCACCACCGGCGAGCGCACCAGCCAATCGTTCTGGTCAAAATGCGTCGCCGCCTGCGTCCAGTAGGCGCGCTGGCTGGCGGGATCGTAATTGAACAATCCATCGGATGCCGGCAGCGGCCAGTAGCCCTGCGGCACCTTGTCGGCAAACATCTCGCCGGTAAACCAGGGCGAGACTACCGAATCGAACTCCGGCCAATCAACCTGCGGCGGCCTTCCGCCGGGCCATTTCACGTTGGGTTGCAGGCGCGGAATGATGACCTCTACCCGGTGCTCGTGCGCCAGCTTGATCAGTTCATCGAAGGTCTTCACCGCCGGCGCGTAGCGCGGATCATTGCGATTGCGCGTGATCAACCGCGGAGAGATCGCTTCAAATCGCTCGGGATACAACCGCTCGAAGTTTTCCCATTCGATCTGCCCGACCAGCTTGAGGTGTCGCTCATCGGGCATGACCAGATCGTGCACGTTGAGATTCACCGCCAGCGTCGCCACTGGCGCATCGACTCCGCTCTGAAGCACCTCGCACCTACCCAGATAGCTCCCAGCGGGAGTTTCGGGAGGAATGTGCAGATCGACCCAGAGCATGACCGGGTTGGCCCCGGCGCGACCCTTAGGGTCGGTCGGGTTGTTGGGATCGCGCGCCGACGCCAGGTTGATTCGCCCCTCATTAACCGGGATGGGCAGCAGCGCGCGCGGCAGCAATCGCGTCGCGGCCAGCAGGCCAGTCTGTCGCACATAACCCGCTCGATTGACATCCACCGGCATCGCCAGGATCTGGTAGGCCGAATAATTTCCCGAGGCGATTGTGGCCTTGGACGCCTGATGGTTTAACGTTTGTAGACGAAGCGTAAAGGCCGTGTTTGGATCGGGCGCGGTCAGGCCGTTGACCTGAACCTGAAAGCTCGTCCATTCATTTTTCGCCGCCGCGAGGGTCACCGGTTCGTCGATGATCGCTGGCGAGACGGGATTGTTCAGATTGACGGTTTGAAGCTTTGCGGTGGTAATTCCCGGGCTTGACCGGGCACCACCGACATCCGCGCAGCCCGCGAGCACGATCACGATGAGTCCAAGCAGAAGGAGCGGCACAAATTGCCGCATGGCATCCCGACGGGTTGTCAGAGGCTCCAAATCCATCTTGCGCACGGAGTGTGCAAACGATACCCGATTGCCGCGCCACTGGCCGCCCCGAGGGGCAGCGATGCTCAATGGCTGGCTATTGTTTATATAAATCTTCGGATTTTCCACGTCACAAACCGGTGAGAAACCTGCGGCAAAACCGAATAATCACACATTTACGCTGGGGTGGCGGGAAAATTCTGCCACCTCTTTTCGCCCGTGGCACGACCTTTGAATAGGAGTATATCGTCCGCAGGCAATGGGACAAGAATGTGATGTGAAAAACTGAAACTTCCGGCGAGATGGAAACTGCTATTTAGTACCGATCCTCGTTTCCTCCTCCGCCAGGCTGCACGGGATACTACCCTCCGCCGTGCAGCCTTTTTTTGCGCGCACGGAAAAGGAGCATCGCTCTAGTCCATGGTGGATTTCAATTCCTCGATAAGGTGTTCGACACGTCGCCTGGCAACTCTGCGTCGTCGCCGCAGCGAAAGCAGCCCTACGGGGAACAGCAGGGAGTTGAGCAAGAAGATTCCCCCAAGCACCAGCAGGATCGCGATGAAGGCATTATCCGAACGCCCAATGAAAGGAGTGAACAGAGCGAAGCAGCCGACTGCGATAAGGAACTGGGCGATAAGCAGTCCCCAGATTCCCAGATAGCGCGGGCCCAGCCAGGTCAACGCGGTGAACAAGAGCAAGGCGACTGTGCAGACAATGTAAAAATACTCAGAACGCATTTAATCCCAGCGCACTACGCAATTCTACGCAGAGTTTTTCAAATGTCTCGCGCGGTATATACACAGAGATGATGCGCCTAAACCCCGCCCGGATTCCACCAGCATTTGCCTTTGTTGGCGATGGCTTCAATGGCTCGTCGCTTGATATCCGACATCTGCGCCATGCCCAGCGGTCGAAAGGATCGGGCGGCGTCGAATGCCGCGTCCTGTTCGTTGGGAAAACTCAGGCCCAGCAGCGCCACGTCTGGATCGAGAGTTAATGTGTAATGCAAGCACTCGGAAATGCTCAGCCGCGGTAGAGTCGGCGTGTTTTCTCCGCCGCCGGAGCTGACTTTCCCGCGCGGGCGGTCCGCCAGCGGCTGGTTGTAGCCGGTGGTGTCCCCCACGAGCTTGCCGGCGCCGAAGGTCTTGAAGCAGACGCTGCCGACGTTCAGTTTCTTCGCCAGCGGCAGGATTTCCGTCACATAGCGCGGGTGAACGTAGGGGCCAACCGGGAACATGGCAATATCGCAGAGGCCGGAACTGAGCGCTTCGTGCAGCGTGTCTGGATCGTGACTGGAGATCCCTCGGAATCGCACCTTGCCGGCACTGATGCACTTTTCGAGCTGTTCCATCCCGCCACCGGGCGCGGCTATCTTTCGCCAGCCCTGGACCGTCGATAAACCGTGAAAGACAAATGCATCGACGTGATCCAGCCCCAGTCGCCCGAGGCTTGCATCGACCTGCCGACCCACGGGATCGTCCAGCAGATCGATCTTGTCGATCACAAACATCCGATCGCGGACGCCTTTGATCGCCTGGCCGACGATCTGCTCGCTGTAACCGTCTTCGTAGCCCGGCGCGGTGTCGATGAGGTTCAATCCCGCGTCGATGGCGCGCTTCGCGGTGGCGATGCACTGCTCGATGGGCAGCCGGCGATCGGCCAGATCGCCAATACCCAGCATGGTGGCGATGAAGCCGGTTTTTCCAAGTGCTCGTCTTGGTCGGAACTGCTCCATAATCAAATCATAGCAGGATCATTCGTGATCCAAAGTCCCGGCGGTGACGCCTAATTGATTCAGCACGCGCAGGGATCGCAAAGCTGAGCGCGAGTCGCTTCGGCCTGCGATGACATCGGCATACTTATCCAGCAGGGGGCCGACTTGGCCGGGCGTTTCGCGCAGCAGTTCGATGCGGAAATGCCCAATTCCCAGCTCGCGCATGCGCGGCACGTATTCCGCAGCCGACTGTGCCTGGGCGTTGAAGACGGTGTTGCGGCAGCCAACGTCGGGGACCAGCGGGTGTGGCTGGCCAACCCGGTCGCTCAGATCGACCTGATGCTTCTCACATGGTCGCCCGCAGTCGCGATAGTCTTTGCCATTGGACAGCACATGTGCGAAGACGCAATGTTCCATATGAAACATTGGCATGTGCTGATGAATGACGCATTCGAATCGCGATGGGTCGAACCGTCCGAGCATGGCCGCTAGCTGCCGCCAGTTCAGGTCGTAACTGGGGACCATCCTGATCAGCCCCGCATCGGCGAAAATCCCAGCGGTCAGCTCGTTGGCAATGTTGAGCGAATAGTCTCCGATTTGCGATAGTTGCGGCGCCTGCTCGTGATAGAAGCTCACCGCTGCGAGATTGCGGACTAGAAGGGCGTCGGGGTTGCAATCCAGAACCTGCTGAAGTAGGCCATGCTCGTGCGGTTTGATGACACGCAGGGTCGCTAGGGCGATGGGCATCGAATTGGCTCGCGCCATGGCGACGGCATCTTTGTATTTACGGATGTCTTCAAAGTCGCAGTAAACCATCGCGGGGCGGGGGTTCATTTGGTGGGAGAGAACGGATTGGAGCTGAGAGAGGGTTCGAACCAGAATATAAAGACCCTCACCCCGGCCCTGTCCCGGAGTACCGGGCGAGGGAGTGAGTTGGCTACGCAATTCGGCTAAGGCATCTGGATTCGAAATTTCGCAATTCTGCCGGCGACGGCGCAGATTGAGCAATTTCACTACGGCCTGGCGGCGCAGGTCATTCAGCAGTGATTTAGGGACCATCGGCCCGCCGGTGGTATCGAGTTTTAAGTTTCGCAGCTCGTAAGGCGTGTCGCCCAGGCGTTCCAGTTGCTCGCGGACCATCTGCTCGGTGACGGGAAATTTCTGGGCTGTTGCCAGCGGTAGATCAGATTCCACCTGCACGTGATCGATTCCGTCGCTCAATGAAATCATGAGCGGCTTGCCGGGATGCGCTTCGACATGCGCATCTAAGGGCAGACGGCGAGCGACCTGATCGCGAGCGAACGAGATCTCCAATCTGCGTCGCACCGTCGGGTCATCCGTTTTCCACACAATTGCGCCGACACTGATCGCTGAAAGGTTTACATCACCACGCCCCAGCTCCACTTCGATCCGATTTCGCCCGCGCGAATGCACCGCAAACACCCGACCGCCTTGCTCGTCCTGTTCGGGATGGCCTTCATCGAAGACCACGCCATCGCCGCTCTTGAGGGTTGCCCCGCGCTCCATGTCGATTTGCAATGCGTTGGGTAATACGCGCGCGACAGTTCCCACGCGAATACCGCGTGATTTGGGGAATCGGGCCGTCACCAGCTCCTGGTGATTCACGCCACTGAGAAACCCGTGCGTAAAACCGCGCGAAAAAGTCTGCTGAAGATCGGTTTTCTGCTGCGGAGAAATCCGAAATCGCTGGCCGTTAGATACCGTGTCGATCGCCTGCCGGTAGGTCTGTGTCGTGGCGGCCACATAATGCGCGCTTTTCAATCGGCCCTCAATCTTTACACACGCCACCCCAAGCTCGGATAGATCGCCGATCAGATCGTGAGCCGCCAAATCCTGCGGCGAAAGCAGATAGGCCTTGTCTCCCAGATCCCTGGGTTGCCCATCGACGATCAGTTCATAAGGCAATCGGCACGCCTGGGCGCACTGCCCGCGGTTGGCGCTGCGTCCGCCAAGCGATTCGCTGGTCAGGCACTGGCCGGAATAGGCGACGCAGAGCGCGCCATGAACAAAAACCTCCAGGTCCATCGTCGTTGCGTGAGCGATCTGGCGAATATCGGTGATGGAAAGCTCCCGCGCCACCACGACGCGCTCCACACCGACCTTTCGCACGAAATCGATCCCGCGCGGCTCTGTAAGCGTCATCTGCGTCGAGCCATGGATGGGCAAGGTTGGCGCCATGGCGCGGATCAATTTCGCCAGCCCAAGGTCCTGCACGATCACCGCATCCACGTCCGCGGCGGCGATGGCCTTGATGTAATTGACTGCATCGCCCAGCTCATCGGAAAAAATCAGCGTGTTAAACGTCAGAAATCCCCTTACGTTGCGATCGTGAAGGTATTTCATCACCTCGCCGAGCTGCTCGAGCGTGAAATTGGCGGCGCGATGGCGGGCGTTGAAATTATCCAGCCCGAAATAGACCGCATCGGCACCATTGGCGACGGCGGCGCGCATGGCCTCGAAATCGCCGGCGGGGCTCATCAATTCGGGAACACGTCGGGCCATGGAAGGGGATTATAGCGTCACTCCTCTCCCCCGTACTCGGGGGAGAGGCGGGGTGAGGGGCATGCAAGGTTTTCCTGAAGATCAATAGCTTAATTTTGTGATGGCCCCTCACCCCTACCCTCTCGAGTACAAGGAGAGAGTGGGTTAAGCCAGCAGCGATGCAATACTATTTCGATAATCGCTGCCATCAACCTGGGCGGTGTCTTTCCCATCCCCGCCGTATATAAGGTCGCGCACGCTGTCGCGGGCGAGGAATTTGTCGGTGCCGCCGTTGCCGTACAGGGCGTCTTTTCCCGATCCGCCGGTGATCGTGTCATTTCCCTGGCCGCCCTTGAGGGTGTCGTTGCCCGAGCCACCATCAATCGAAGCCGCGACAACGCCTGATCCCACGGCAATCGTGTCATTGCCGCCGTTGCCTTTGATCAGCAACGATTTGATTCCGCTGGTGGCGACGCTCAGCACCGAGCCATTGCGCTTCACGTGATAATTACTGCCCGATTTGCTGATGGAGATTCGATCGCCGTTGCTCGTGCCGGTGACCGTAAGCACGCCGCCGCTGACCGAGGCAAATTCGCCATCGAGTGCGACGACATAATCGCCAGTGCTGCCCGAAGTCGCGCCGGTGCCCTTGGCCGGTAGATACGCCAGTGGCGATTTACCCGCGCCGCTCACCCCGATGTAATATGTCTTACCTTTAGTGACGCTGAACTGGATGCGGCTGTCCACCGTGCTGGACGATGAATTGTCGTTGTGCGTCAGTTCCTTTCCGCTGGAATCAAACGCGCGCAGCACGGTATCAGCCCCGAAGGCCGTCTGCGTTCGCGCCCGCGCTTCGATCAACCCACTGGCCGGCGCGACGAATTTATATAAGTCCACATCCTTTGACCCGCGCACCAGTCCGCCGTTATCCATGCCCACCGATGCGTTGATCTGCGAGCCGAGCTTGAGCGTCTTGATGGCTGATGATCCGATCTTGTCATCCCACAGCGCGCTCACCTTACTGGTCGAGAGCAGTCGGGTGCTGAATTGATAATCGCCAGTATCGCCGGGCGAGCCGCTGCCCAGCACGCTGGGGTCGTAGCTGCCGTTTCCAAAGCCTGAGAGGCCAAAGTAATAGGTTTGCCCCGCTTTGACAGAAATCCGCAGAAATGGATCGGGCCCGTTGGTGTCATCATCGCTGGCCAGCAGCTTTCCAGTGGAATCGAAGACGCGCAGCACGCTGTTCACGGGATCGCTGTTGCCGGTGATGGAATAGGAATTGACGTCGATCTCCAGCAGTCCATCCGACACTGGCGTGACGGAAAACAGATCAACGTCATGATCGCCCACATCCTGTGCGCCGTCTTTTCCGATCGTGCCACTGACCGTTCCCGAGGGAGTGGCCAAGGTCACCGCATGTGCGATGTCGCCATTGAGGTCGTTGTTCACGAACGTGATCGAGACGTTATAAAACCCGCCGGGGCCTGCGCTGGATCGACCCGAAAGCGAGTCGGGATCGTAATTGCGGTTGGCTGTATCCGAAACGCCAACGTAGTAGACCTGCCCTCGGAAGACATTTCCGGAAACGAAGCTGTCGCTGGCATGCCCGACGGCCGATTGTGTGTCGGCGTCATAGTCAAACGTGCCGTCGGTCAGTTCTGTGGGCGAGCCATTCGAATCAGCGGATACCGAATCGTCATTCGAACCCAACAACTGCCCGTTGGCATCAAACACACGCAGATACGAATCGACAAACTGGCTGGCAAAGGGTGTATCAACGTCGAACATCAGCTTGCCGTTATCCGGCGCGACGATCTTGAAGAAGTCGACATCCTCGGTGCCCACGGGCTGGCCGAAATCCTGGCCGATCAATCCATTGAATATCTGCGGCCCTTGTGACGGATCGCTCAGGTTGACATTCACTGCGCCAGCGATCGTGCCGTTGGGATCGATGCCGACCAGGTTAAAGGTGATCTGGAAATTCCCCGTCGCGCCGCTGACCGCGCCCGAGCCGCTGGATGGATTGTAATTGCTGTTGGGCGCGCCACTCACGCCAGCGTAGTAAGTGCCAGCCGCAAGCGTGATCGTCACCTGCGAGAACCCGCTGCCCGCTGAGTCATCATCCGTCGCGATCTGGTTTCCACCGGAATCGAAGATGCGCAGATAGGTGTTGAAATTCTTTGGGTTGGCGGAATTGGTGCCCAGCGTGATCGTAACCTGCCCGCCCGCCGTGACCGTGAAGCGGTACAGATCGACATCCTTGGCGCCGACGTTTTTCGAGCCATCGCTGCCGATTGTTCCGGTTAGCGAGGAGGATGTGCTGCCGTCCAGCGCCGGCCCGATCACTGCGCCGGCCAGGACGCCATTCGGATCAGCACCGTTGCTGAACATCGCCTTCACCGCCTGCACCGCGCGGTAGACATTCAATCGTGCATAGGTCAGGCCGGTATCGGTCATGCTGTGCAGCTCACCGGAATCGACCTGGCCGTTGCCGTTGGAGTCGATGAAGACGGCATCATCCTCATCATCGCCATCGACAATCGAATCGCCGGTCGATTGGATGATCGATCGCACCTCATCGACGGAGAGCAATCGCCCGCCGAAGGTCTGCGCGGCATCCTGAACCAGCGCCACCGCCCCAGCCACCATCGGCGAAGCCTGGCTGGTTCCCTGCTCGGCCTGGAGCTGATTGCCCGGCCAGGTGCTGGTGATGATCGCGCCGGGGGCGAAGATCGAATTTCCCACGCCCGGCGGCGGACGCTGGCTGAAGCTGGTCACACGATCGGCGCCGGTTGTCACATCGACACTACCCGAACCCCAGAGAAAATGATCTCCATCGTTGCTGTCCCAGACGGCGCCGACATCCAGCGTGCTGACAATCCCCGGAGAGCCGCTGTTGGGAAATTCGACATTCACCTGCCGGCCGGAACTGGGATCGGTGATGATGCCGTACGAATTCCCCGCGGCCGAGACGACCGTCACGCCGGCATCTTCCAGGCGCTGAATTTCATCGACATAGACATCGCCTGCTACCTGGTCGGGTGATGTGAAAATCCCTTCGCCCAGCGACATGTTCACCGCCACGATGTGATATTGTGCGCGATGGTCGAGCACCCACTGCAAGCCGGCCTCGATGCTGCGATTGCTCGCACTGACATCGCCGCTGGAATCCTTCTGGAAAACGTTGATGCCGATGAGCCCGACCTTCGGCGCCACTCCGCCTTCGTAACCGCGCGAGGAATCAGGAATTGATCCAATGATGCCCGCGACGTGCGTACCGTGCGGGTTCATGACGGTCGGCTTGCTTCCGCCGGTGATGGCATCGTAGCCGGCCAGATAGTTGGGTGCGATGAGCGGGTGAGTAATATCGAGCCCGGTATCCAGGACAGCAACCGAGACGCCGCTGCCGTCGATCGACGTGAACGCCGGATCCTTGCGCAGGGCGGTGAGCCCGATCAGGTCAAAGGCCGCGCTGAACAGCCGGCGGTTCTCAAGCAGGTCCCAGACGATCAACATAGACTCCCCGCACGACTCAGCGGCATCGGGTTAAAAAAGCAATCAACGGTCGAAAGTTACAGTGTTTAACGATAGTGACGCCCGGCGAATGGGTCGAATTTCAACTCGATTGACATCGATTTTGATGCATTTAGTTGCTACAGCTTCTCCATTTCTACTGTGTCCCTGACAGGCGAATAAATTCCCTGCACAACTGTTTCTCACAGCAACCGGGCAGTACGATGGAACCACAATGGGATTCTGGGGCATGCTCGAGAAGTCGTCGCTCACGCGCAAGTTTATCATTGTCTACTCGCCCCGGCCCGATGATAAGGACGTTCTCGAAGGTGCGCAGTCGCAGCAGAAAGACGGCTTGGAAGTGACTGCCGCTGTCCTGGATGCAAAGCAAAGCCAACACTATTTTGGCGTACCGATGGGAAAGCGCGGCATCCAGCCCATCTGGATACGGATAGTGAACCGATCTGATTCAGTCTGCCGGCTGCATCTGGTCAGCATCGATCCCAATTACTATTCCCCCCACGAAGCCGCCGCGGTCAATCATTACTCCTTTGCCAGGCGGTTGCTCGGTTTTGGCATGCTCGGATTGCTTTCGTTGCCGCTGCTTTTGTTTGTGCCGCTGAAGCTGATCAGCGCCTGGCGGGTAAATCGAAAGATGGACGAGTTTTTCCGGGACAAAGCATTTCATCTACGGCCGATCGAGCCGGGAAAGCAATCGGAGGGGTTTATCTTCACGCCACTGGATGTGGGCAGCAAGATCGTGCATGTGCGGCTGCTGCGCCGCGAGGGAATGATCGAATTCGATTTCAACTTCACCGTTGCGGGCATCGACGCGGATTATCATCGCAAGGAACTGGTCGATGCTCACAAGCCGGACCAGCTCGTCAAATGCGATCTGCCCCAGTTGCGGGAGCGATTGAGGGCGATGCCCCGCGCCGTCACCGGCGCCGACGGCAAACACGAGGGTGATCCGGCCAATCTCGTGGTGATCGGAGATTTTTTCACCCTCATTAGTGCCTTTGGCGCGCGGTGGGACCAGACCGAGACGATCACGCTGGCCACGTGTTGGAAGACATTTCGTGCATTTCTGGTGGGAACGGAATATCGCTATTCACCGGTGAGTCCGCTTTATATGTTTGGCCGCAGCCAGGATTTCGCGCTTCAGCGCATTCGCGAATCGATCAACGAACGACTGCACTTGCGGCTGTGGATGACGGATCTGTGCTATGAAGGAAAACCCGTCTGGGTCGGCCAGGTGAGCCGCGACATTGGCGTGCGCTTCACGCTCAAAACCTGGAATCTCACCACGCACCGGATCGATCCCGATGTCGATGAATCGCGCGATTACGTCCTGGAGGATCTGCTGGAAGCCGAGCGACTGCAAGAGGTGGGCTACGTTGGCGGCGTGGGAGAATGTGACAAGGCATCGCCGCGGCATAATCTCACGGGTGATCCTTATTTCACGGATGGGTATCGTGCTTTCCAGCACAGTGGGATCCGAAGCTTGGAATTCACGTGACTTGAAGTCGCGGC